>Ga0209064_1000223_pt1 | contig 135572 bp, 129 predicted proteins | sample Inofromicrocosms_FD_187498 | JGI IMG/M metagenome (GOLD analysis project Ga0209064, IMG submission 187498) | Mouse cecum microbial communities from Vienna, Austria - Inoculum for glucosamine and mucus D2O microcosms (SPAdes) (version 2) | ecosystem: Host-associated > Mammals > Digestive system...
CCAACTTTAGTCTTTATCTCTCAACATTATGAGGAGATTATTTCTTGGATAGAATCTAAAGAGTTTAAAGAACAATATATAGATAAAAATCACCCTTATCCTCCTTTACTTAATCCAGAGAGATTAACTAAAGATTCTAAGAATCCTTATTCCAATCTAAATTATGAGAGTATCCCCGCAGGAACTGCTTGGGATTTGAATGTGCCGTTGCCTCAAAGTGATATGGTAAAGTTTGAATCTCACGGAGTTGGCAGTATATTTTCTAGTTTTATACAAAAATTAGGTATTTCCATTATTATGCTACCAGATAATCTTTTTTGTGTAATAAAAGTTTATAAAATACTTTATAATGCTTTAAATAATGGTGCTAGAGTGCTCTTAATAAGAGATTATCTTCCTGCTATGAATCAAAATGCCAAAAAATTACATTTTCTAATTCAAAAGCCAAGAATAATGATTTTAAACCAAGTGAGAGACCCAATAAGTATGTTAAAACATTATGTAGGGGTAAAAAGAAGACCAGAAAAAGCACTCACTAGCTTTAACTTAGGACACAATCCAAAAGAAATTGTTTCTTCTTTGGTGCGATATTCTGGTGGGTATCTATATCCAAGCGTAAAAGAAATTCCATTTTGGGTGAGCTTTACTTATATGTGTTTTCACGATGGTATGCTATTTAAGGAAATGATAAATCTTACAGCAGAAAAAGTTGAATTTATGGATATGCCTGAAATAGTGGGAGAGAGGACAATACCAACTCTATGCAAATTTGCAAAAATTTTTAATGTGCCACCACCAAAAGAAGAAGATAGGGAATTTTTCTTAGCAAAAAACACAGATTTTGGCGGATTACTGCCTCTAGTAATGTATATATATGACAAATCTTGCGATAAAAAAATCACAATCTATATTATTAAAAAATTTTATATCAATGAATTGGTAGATATTAGCATTGAAATGTTAGGTGCTTTAAAACACGATACTATTTGTATAGGCATACAAAGAGAAAACTTAGAATACCTAAGAGCCAATGGAGAGCTATATACACAAACAAAATCTTATTTGCAAGAACTTATACAAGAGCTGATTTCACAAAATGAAAGAGAAAAATTAAAGAAGTTTAGCGAAAAAGATGTGCTTGAATTTATGGAAAAAAATCCAAAAATAAGACAAAAATTCAAAAGTATTCTAGATGAACATTTAAGCCTTATTAAACAAGAACGCCCTGACATTATAGAATCTTGGAAATATTATAAAGAGTTTGAAAGAGTATGTAGGGAAAATTAATCCCTGCTTCGTAAAATGGTGCCGAAGGTCGGACTCGAACCGACACAGGGTTGCCCCTACTAGATTTTGAGTCTAGCGCGTCTACCAGTTTCACCACTCCGGCATAAAATTTCTAAGAAGATAAAATTAAGGTTTTGCACTTGATACTTAAAAGAAGATGGTGCGCTGAGCGAGACTTGAACTCGCACGGGTCGCCCCGCCACCCCCTCAAGATGGTGTGTCTACCAATTCCACCACCAGCGCATACTCCCCACAATGGGGAGAAATCAATTAAGAAAGGAAAGGATTAGCGTAAAGAGCAATAAGAGCTAAAACCAATGTATAAATAACTTGTGCTTCAATCAAAGCAAGCGCAATAAACATTGTTCCGAGCAATTTACCACTAATTCCGGGATTACGTGCTGTTCCTGAAATTGTCGCAGCAGCAGCGTGTCCCATACCAATAGCACCACCAAGTGCCGCTATCCCCAAACCAATAACAGCACCAGCAATTGAATATGATTTAATCATATCCAAACCACTTACTTCTGCACCAAAAGCAAAGCCTACCATTCCCAAACATAAAAGAGCCAAAAATTTCATTTTACACCTCGTTTTTTATCTCAAAGCCCGTTCGGATTCATTCCCCTACTTGACACTTTGGAGGCTAGATTATGCCTAAGATTTAATAAAAAAAACATTAATTGATATTATTCAACAAGCCCTAGTTCTACTTTGTTCTTATTTTGTGATAAAATCTCGCATTCTAGCTCACTTACATTGTGAAAAATCTCGCTTAATTGTTGAGTTTTATCTTTTGTGATTTTACTAATATGAATAAGTCCATCGCCTCCACGTGGTAACTCAACAAAGATACCAAAATCAACAATTTTCTTAATTTTCCCTACAAATCGCTCCCCTACTGCATAACTTTCCCAATCTACTTTTTCATATTCTTTTTTTGTCCCCGCACTAGATACAAGCTGTAAAATAAAAGTCTTTGCCTTTTGCAGATTTTCTACATTACTCGCACTCACACTGACCATACCGCTTTCACGCGCTAAATCAATACTTACTTCAAATCGCTCAATAATATCTTTTATTACCCTCCCACCAGCACCAATAACCTCAACAATCTTATGTGGAGGAATCATAAAACTCTCACTCTTTGGTAATATCACATCATTTAATACAATCTTTGCGCGAGCTTCTTCCATAATTGCTAAAATCTGCTCTCTTGCCTCTTTTGCCTGAAAGAGTGCTTGGCAAAGAATCTCTTGTGTAATCCCACCAAGTTTAATATCCATTTGCATTGCGCTAATCCCTTTATATCCTCCAGCTACCTTAAAATCCATATCACCATCGTGGTCTTCTAACCCGCTAATATCTGTCAAAATCGCACACTGCTCATCTTGTGTAACAAGCCCCATTGCCACACCTGCAATAAGAGATTCTACTTTTATGCCACAAGCACATAGTGCCAAAGAACCACCACACACACTTGCCATTGAACTTGAACCATTAGATTCTAAAATCTCTGAAACAAGGCGAATTGTTTTATCCTGCTCTTGCACACTTGAATGTAAAGCACGTTTAGCCAAATTGCCGTGTCCTAGCTCTCTACGACCTACAGAACCTATCATACTCGCCTCACCTACACTAAAGCTTGGGAAATTATAATGAAACAAAAATCGCTTTTTAAGTGCGTTTTTACTGCCAAGCATTTCATAATTTTGTGCGTCATTATCTCCACCAATCGTAGCGCTCACAAGTGCTTGAGTTTGTCCTCGCGTAAAAAGCACACTTCCGTGCGCAAAAGGCAAAATATTTGTTTGAATACTTATAGGGCGCACATCTTTAAGCCCACGACCATCGGCACGAATATGAGATTGTAAAATCATCTCACGCACAAGTTTTCTCTTATACGCCATAATATGTTCTTGCACCTTTTTTTCATCTTCAATCTCGCATTCACGAACAACTTGCTTTATCAATGCCTTAAGCTGAGTGTGTCGTTCAGATTTTGCCATATGTTTAATAGCCTCTGTAATGGGCGTATGATAATGTGTTTGAATTATATTTAATAACTGCTCATCAAGCTCATCATTCGCTGATTCAAAAGCAAAAGGAGACTTCTTATAGGGAGCAAATTGCTGATGATAGGTTTGTGTAGCATTTTTAATATAATTTTTAGCACATTCAAGGGCTTCAAGGAAGTTTTCTTCACTTAGTTCATTTGCACCTTGCGCAGTTCTTATACTTTTCATTTCAATCATAAGAAGTTCATCGTCTCGCCCCGAAACAAATAAATTAAGTTCGCTTTCACTAAGTTGCTCCATTGTAGGATTAATAATAAAATGCCCATCTTTACGCCCAATACGGACACCAGATACTGCCTTATCTTGCAAACTTTCCAATGGCAAATCTGATACATAAAGTGCGCACGCAGCAGCATTAAGGGCATTAAGTTGTAAATCACTTTTTCCATCATAACTTAAAACCATAACAACAATAGAAGTTATGTAAGTATAACCTTTAGGAAAAAGTGGGCGCAAAGTGCGGTCAATAAGCCTTGAAGTGAGAATCTCAAACTCGCTTGGTTTACCTTCACGTTTTATGAAGCCAGATGGAAATTTATTGTTTGCATAAGTTTTTTCAATATACTGCACGCTCAAAGGCAAAAACTCATCATCATACTTTTCATTCTCCTGCGTGCAAACACTTGCTAAAAGCACACTCCCTCCATTTTGATAAAGTATACCCCCATTTGCAGCTTGTGCAACATAATTAAAGCTATATTGCTCACTTAGATTCTCAAATTCAAGTTTAATGTGTTGCATTATGTATCCTTTTGTGTTGTAGTTTGGTTTAATGCTTCCTCAAATGCTTCATCATCAATCACATTTAAATGTGGAAAATAATGTAAAGTGGTTACATAATTTTCAAGAGGATAAGGGCAACAGACATCATCACAAATTTCGCATAAAAAATCATAAATACTCTTTGGCATTACAGGTGCAACAACGCAAAGACTTTTTGCTTTCATATTCATACAAGTCTTAATCGCCACACCCATACGCAAACCCGTATCTATACCAATATCAAAGAGTAACACATCTTTTCCTTTGAGCGATTCTAAACCTTCACCTTTTTTGAATTGATAGAGGGAAGGTAAAATAACCTCTTCATATTGTCTTTGTGCCTCATTATAAACATAATCAGGGCTAATATCAAAAGCATTGACCAAACTTTCATTAATTACCATTTCCATATCTTCACTTACCACAGCAATAGGACATTCGGAATTAAGTGGAGAAGGGATAATTTGTGTAAAAAGAAATTCCATTGGAATTTTAAGTTTTGTAGCAAGTTCGTGTGCAAGTGTTACTCCTTCACGCCCTATATTAATTAAAATTGCATTAGACAAAGGGAGATTTTTAATATTTATCACATCAAGCAAAGGCTTTAGGGCATCTTCTGTGGATTCAAATATAATATTTTGCATTCTTAACCTCTCCTTACTCTTTGAATCTATAAGTTGCACCAATATTCGCCAAAGGCACAAAGCGAAATTCAAGCTTAACATATTGATTTGTAATAGGTGTAATCTGATTGTCAGCTGTCAAGGTAGGACGCACATCTTGAGCAATTTTTAATCCTATACCAAAACACCGAATATCTTTAGAGATTGTAACATACCAATCCTTTAAATACCCAAGTCCTACATCATAACCTATATTTGTATTTAAATAAAAATATCCAAAATCATAGCCCATAGTGCCGCGAAGAAAACCAGTATTGCCATTATTGCTACCTTGTTGGGAATATAAACCAGATGAAAGATATAACGGGTCAAGCTTGAAATAAAAAGTCAAATTAGAATCTAGCCCCCATCTATTAAATGAAGCATTAATTGATGCTTCACTAAAAGTATTACGTGAATAAGAATAAAATGCTGAAGCACTAAGATTTAGTCCCTCAATAGGTGAAAATCCAAGTTCATTACGAAGCACTTGATTTCTTGTTAAAAAACTATCTTTGATAAAAAGCCGCTGATACATTCGCCAATAAAATAACTCTTTACCATTTTTGCCATAAAAATATTGCGAAAGTTTTAAATCTACTTTGTGCTTATTTTTGACAATATCAACAATATCACTTGGATTCCAATATACTTTTAAGGCTTCAGGATTGTGATTATTCTCTTCAAGCAACTTATTATAGGCTTCATATCTATCATCATCAATAGCATTAGAGGTGTATTTATATAATGCTCCACTAAAAAGTGCTTCAAAATGCATAGAATGGAAAAAATGTTTATAAGGACGCGCAATATCAGAATTAAGAGAAATATTATAGCTACTTACACTATAATTAATACTTTTGTTTAATGGGTGATTCATAGCATCTGTAATGCCTTGCGTATCTTGAAGCAAAACCGAAGTAGCATACATATCTACATTCGCTCCTATGGAAAAATAATCTTTAAAAAAAGGAAATGCAACACCAAAAGGTAAAGAGAAAGTATTTTGAAAATATTTATAACCGGAAGCACGAGTAACATATTTACCTTGAAAATCAAAAGTATAAAGCAGATTCTTAAAAAATAGAGAATCTGTATAATGATGATAATGTATTTGCGGCAAAGATTGAAAAGTATTTACATTGCTCTCTTTAGAAAGGTCAAGATAATATTTAAAATAAGTGCCAAAATAATGCTTATTGGTATTGACAAAATAATTAATACGTGATTCATATAAACGCGTATTAAAAGCTGCATTAAGACTTTTTAGCCGCATATATTCAAGGTCATTCATATAAGTAATATCCGTATAAAATCCATCATTTGCATACTCATTATTAGATACGAAAATATCTTGTGTTTCGTATTGAAATGTCCCACCATAAATATGTTGATTCTTAAGGTTATTGCTCCTCATATACTCATCATTATTTTGAAAATATCGTCCTCTAAAAGTTGCGATATTATTTTCTTTATCTGCAAAACGAAACTCTACTTCTCCACCATAACCGCGTTGTGTTCTTACTTGCGGAGAAAGTGTCATATCCCAACGATTAAAAGGCGCAATAAACAAAGATTGCATATACATAAAACCTTGTTTATTACTAAAAGACATTTCAGGAGAGAGCAATCCGGTTTTTCTTATATTGCCCGTGGGCGCAAAAAAATAAGGAAAATAAAACACAGGCATACTGCCAAGATAAAATCTTGGATTCCATACACTTATATATTCCTTTTGTGCATTGTATGTGCCAGAACTCACATTTAAATGCCATAATGGATGTTGTATATCACAGCCTGAAATCACACCTTTTTTGAAAGTATAATTATCATCTTGTCCCTCACCTTGTTTTGCCATAATCCAAATACCCATTGTGCTTTGTAAATAAAGGTTGCTCATAATCGTGTGCTTATCTTCTAAAGTTATATCTACGCGTTCTACATCAAGATATAAAATATTGCCTTGATAGACTTTTGCACCACCTTCAAGATGCACTTCTTTGCTCTGCTTATTATAAATAATCTTTTGTGCCACCATATAAGCATCACCATAGAGCAAAAAAGCATTACCCTCTGCAGTGATAATATCACCACTTGCGCGCACATCATCAGCAGATAAATCAAACATATCTGCTTTTTGTTCCGCACACAAGGGCGTAAGAGAACACAACCACGTAAAAAGCAATCCTACAATTAAATGTTGTCTCAATATGCAATCACCAAAGTCTTTGCCAATCTATCGTGCAAGGTGCGGAAAAGTATATCACCAAAGCCAAATACATAAGTAATAAAAAGCAAACTCTCACCTATATATTTGCCACAGGCACGAAGAAGAGAGAAAATAAAATTTGGCTTATCAAGCAAATCCACGCTCACTACGCGTATTTTGCATAAGATTTTGCCAATACTCCCTCCATAAAACCACACAAAAATAGTATCATAGCTAATTTTGAGAATCCACACTTGCCACATATAAGCTATAACAAAATCTCGTAAGGTAGTATAATCCACATTTCCTTGTGCATCGCTCATTTGTGAAAGCGTGTCAATGTGAATTAAAGTAAAAATAAGGGAGAGTAAAAATACATCAATAAACCACGCTAAAGAACGCAAGGCTTTATCAGCAAGCTGGATATTCTCTCTTTCAAGAAGTTCTAAAATTTTATCATCTGTATTCATAGTTCTAAAGCTTTATAAGCAATATCATCGCGAAAGTGCATATCTTCAAAATATATACTTTTGAGAATCTCATAAGCATTATCACGCGCTTGTCTAATATTTGGAGCAATTCCTAGTGCCAAAAGCACACGTCCGCCACTTGCCAAAAGTTGCCCTTGTGAATCCACGCTCACTCCTGCATACACAATATGCCCTAGATGCTCATCAAAGTTTTGAATCTTAATAGGCACAGGGGCACTTGAAGCATAAGGATAATCTTTTGATGAAGCCACTACTGCCACTGCGTATTGTTTTTTTATCATACATTTTAACTTATTTATCTTGCCCTCAATACAATGCAAGAATATATCAAGCAAAGGTGTTTGCAACATAGGCATTAGCACCTCACATTCAGGGTCTCCAAATCGCACATTAAACTCTAACAGATAAGGTTCTAGCTCATCATTTTTCTTTACTACCATAATCCCGCCAAAAAGCACTCCCTCAAATGGTGTGCCATTTTTACGCATTAAATCTAGTGTGGGAGCGATAATGCGCTGCTTAATTTTATCCATTAGATTCTCATCACATAAAGGTGTAGGTGTATATGCACCCATACCACCGGTATTTGGTCCTTCATCACCCGAAAGCAGCCGCTTATGGTCTTGACACGCAGGAAGCATAATAAAATTTTCTCCATCACAAATGGCAAATACAGAAAGCTCATAGCCATCCAAAAATTCTTCTACAACTACACATTTACCTGCTTCTCCAAAAGCAGTGCCAGAGAGCATTTCTTGAGTAATTTGCTTTGCCTCTTCATAACTTTGAGCAATAATCACACCCTTGCCCGCACATAAACCATCAGCTTTTACCACAATCGGTGGGGTGAGCGTATCAATAAAATTACAAAGTGCTTCAAACTCGCTTGATTGCATATAACGTGCTGTTGGAATACAAGCTGCACTTACAAAATCTTTCATAAAAGCCTTGCTTGATTCTAAACGTGCTGCTGCTTTTGATGGACCAAAAACACGCACATTATGACTTCTTAGATAATCACTTAAACCTTCACTTAGCGGTGCTTCAGGTCCTATGATAACAAGTGTGATATGATGAAGTTTGATAGATTCTAAAAGTTCTTGTGGGTGCGTGTAGGTAAGATTTGTGCCAAGCAAATGTGTTGCTCCATTACCGGGTGCAAAAAACAAAGCCTCTACTCTGCTTTCTTCTTTCAACACTCGTCCTATGGCATATTCACGTCCCCCATTACCAATAATCAAAATCCGCTCTTGCATTATAATCCTTATCTTACAAATCCCCAAATGAGCGTTACCCCGATTTGCGTAGCCTAAAAAAGCCACAAATAGGGTTAAGAGAATCTCATTAGGCGGCGAATGCTCACTATCTCAAAGTAGCTCAAGCGCAAACACCGACACACAAAGATTACTACGATTAACCCAAACAATCTTTTAGTAACAGACTAGCGATATGAAGGAAAGGCGCGTCATCTAGGTTAAACTGCATTATAACAAAGATAATCTTAAAAGCCCATACCTAGCTCTAAAACAAGTGTAAAATTTTGACTTGCTGGATAAAAGGCACTCACACCATTTACCACAATACTTTGAGAATCTTGAAGCTGATAATATTTTGCTTTTAAGCGTGCAAAAAGATTGTATCTCTCACCATAAGTAAGCCCGACAAAGCCCTGTGTGATAAAACCTTGTGTGTTTAAGCCGTTCCTAAAAAGTCCTTTAGGCTCTAGCGCAGCAAAATTATAAACACCTAAGCCATAATAGACCCCTAGAGCATATTCAAATCTCACATCAGGTAAAAGCTCAATGTATCTTTGTGAGAGATTAAGTCCAAAGCCGATTGTACCGATACTTAAGCCATTTGGAGAATTGCTAGAGTTAAGATTATACATCTCTATGGGAATTGCAAAGCCTAAAAAAAATGGTTTATTTAATGAGCCAAGATTAAATCCAATATCTCCAAACGCGCTAAAAATCGTGCCAAAACCACGATTGGTGCTTAAGATATTATGCGAACTATGAGTGTTAAAATCCATAAAGTTTATGCCAACATTTGTATGAGCATAAAACTCTCTATCATACCAAAGCGCATCACCACCTAAGCCACCGCCTACACCATTAATACTAATCGTTGAAGAATGAAGATTCACGAAATGCGGAGAGAGAAATAAACGGTCATCATTGCAACTTTTGTGTGTGCATTGAAAGCCAAAACTCACAGAAATAAAGACAAAAAGAATGAGAAAATTTCCACTTTTCATACAATCTCTTTTCATAAAAATCTATAAGTTAATATTATAAAGACTCTCACTTAAAAAACGATAATCTCTTTACAAGAACAAATTCTCATTGGGTGGGAAGGGAAAAAATTAATGCTGATTTTTCTCACATTTTAAACCTCAACACTTACTCCACCCATATACCTCAAATAGCAACTATTTGTGCTCCCCTATAATATCCTTATAATATTAAAGCTACAAACCATTCAAATAAGCCTGATAGCTTACTACCTATAACCCACTTCACACAAATACAAACCATTAGGACTTATAGGATAAGTATAATGCTGTTTTTGCCCATTTATTTGCTCTTGTAGAGAATGAAAACTTAGTTCTGCGCGACTATAAGCGAGTGCTGCGCCTACCATAAGTCTTACTTGTGCGCGTAAGAATCCATTGCCTCGCACATATACTATATCTAAACCCTTGTATGTATAATGCTTAATTGCAAAAATTGTGCGAATACAATTCTTTGTATACGAGCCATTTTTTTTAAAAAATACAAAATTATGTTGTCCTTGAAATGCCTGAAGTGCATTTTTAAAAAGCGTTTCATCACCAATTTTTTCATAAGACACATAAGGTGCAGCAAAAGGAGAAGGTTGTGTAGGAGAGAGTAAAAAACGATAAGAACGCCAAAGTGCATCAAAACGTGGATGAAAAGTATCATCTACAATATGCAATGAACGCACCATAATGTGAGGATAGAGCTTGGCATTAAGCAAAAAGCGCAAAGATTCTATGGCTTGAACTTGAGAATCTAAAAAATGTGCGCTTTGAAAACATATAACCTGCCCTGTGGCGTGCACTCCTTTATCTGTGCGTCCTGCTCCGATAATATCACTCTTAATACCTACACGAGCAAATCCCTCTTTAAGTGTGCCTAGCACACTTTTTAAGCGCTTATCTTTTTGCAATGCAAATCCACTAAATACACTACCATCATAGGCAATCACTGCTTTATAAGTGGGCATTAATAAAACTTTGTAATAAACTTTTTATAGAGTCCAAAACTTAGCGCACACCATAGGAAAGGTATAATAATCATACCTATAAGTGGAAAATGTTCCGAAGCAATGTGCGTAAGCACAAAGTATAGCGCTACAGATGCAATAACATAAAAATAAGACATATTAGAATGAAAACGAGGATTTGCAATACCAAAAAGCGGCACAAGAAAAAGGGAGGTAAGAGGAAAAAGTGAAACCATAACAGCTTGAGCAAGTTTGCGTGGTTTTTGGTGAGAATCTGAAGTAAAAACATTGCCCCAATATTCAAACAAATCATAACTTCTAAGCTGTGGCTCACTCACATTTTGTCGCACACTCATTTGGTGATAATCCACCCTTTTTAATTCCTCTGGTGATGCAAAATAAGCGCTTCCTTCCTGAAGATTAAGCTCAAATAAACCTTGATTATTATTTGTTTTGCCAGATTCTGCAACGATAAAAGTATCGCCCTCAAAACCATTTTCTGAAAACAAAATAAGATTCTTGTAAATGCGCTTGTGTGCGCTATCTACATACACGAGCCAATCACCAAGTTTTTGCCCAAATTCACCAGATTTAATATTTACATCAATATCAGCTTTTTTTTGCGCAACAAAATTTTTAGATGCACTATTTGCCAAAGGAAGCATAACAAGTGAAAACACAAATAAAATAATCGTGGCAAGGAGCGTAATAGGTAAAAAAAACTTCACAATATCTAAAGGCTTTGCTCCAAGTGAAAAACATACCATTAGCTCATAATCATATGTCAATTTCGCCACGCTTAACACTAAAGCAGCAAAAAAAGTAATAGGAATAATAAAAAATAAACTACCGGGTATGAGATATAAAAATAATGTGCCCAAATCTATAAAACTCATTTTAATCACGTAGGTGTGCCCTGCTATGTCAATAAGCAATACCACAGAAGCAATAAAAAGCAAGACAAGGAAAAATGGAAAAAATATCTGTGCAAAAGACATAAAAAGATAACGTTTAAACATTAGGGATTCTCGTGGATAACAAAACTAAGCCAAGCTAGATTAATAGTCGTGCCCAAAAAAATAAAAAAACAAAAAGGTAATTTCAGTTGCGCAAGATTAACTCGATAAAAAATTGCCAAAAATATAGCATATACCAATGCTGCCACACTCCCTAAAAATACACTAATAAATGCATTAAGCGCACCAAATGCAATGCCAATAGAACTTAAAACAATAATATCTGCTTCCCCAATAATCTCTTTTTGCACAAGACTTTGATAAAGGATTTTAAGGGCAAAAAATACACCTCCTACGCCAAATCCCATAAGCACTCTTTGAACAAAACTATGTTGAGAATCTATAAATACATACCCTATACAAACCAAAAGTAATAAAAAGTTAATCGTATCAGGCACAGCAAGACATTTAATATCAATTAAACCCAAAAGCAATAAAAGCATCATAATGACATATATTACATCTATGCCAAACCACATTAAAACACAAAGTGAAAAAACACAAAGCAAAAGAAAATAGATTCTATAAATCCAGAGTTTAAAAATAATGGCTAAAGAAAAAGGTTTCAAGCGCGTATCTTCTGAATAAAATGCAATAAAAAATACTCCAACAAAGCCAAAACATAAAGAAAGCATTACAGAGACTATCATCTTATCCTCGCATATTTACATTACGCATTTATTCTTAGATTCTGAGACTATACCATCTTGTATATCTACAAAAAGGCATTCTGATAAGATTTCGCCACCCTCAAGTATGCCATTATGTTTTTTAAAACGTTTAATGATTTGCTTTCCATTTTCAAGCATAGGTGCGACAAGCACCCCACCCTCTTCAAGTTGATTAACAATAATAGTCGGAATCTCCCTTGCACACGCAGAAAAAAGTATTGCATCAAATGGAGCATATTCAGCCCAACCTTTTTGCCCATCATCGAGCTTAATAAAAATATTATGAGATGCTAAACGTCTAAAGCGTTCTCGTGCTTCTTCAAAAAGCTTATCAATGCGCTCAATACTAAAAACACGGCGAAACATTTTGGAAAGCACCATTGCTTGATAGCCGCTCCCACAACCAATTTCCAATACAGAATCTCCTCCATTTGGGGCGAGATACTCGCTCATTTGTGCCACGGTCAGAGGGGAGCTAATCCATTGAGAATCTACCATAGGCAACGCATTAATCTCATAAGCTTGATGAGCGAAAACTGAAGGCACAAACATCTCTCTATCCACAGCACAAAGTGCGGTAACTACTTTGGGAGAAAGTGGAAAGCTTTTTTGTATTTCATCACACATTTTTTTGGCTATTTTTTGATACATTAATGAATCTCTATACCAGTATTAATATATTTTCTCATACGCGAGGTTTCCCCAATATCCACTTCACACGCCACAAAATTCTTCTTATCATTTTTATACACAATGCCATAAGGGGTAATAACAGAGCTTCCTTTTGCCATTATATCATTAGCGCTATTGCTTACTACAACAAAAGCTTGATTTGCTATTGCAAGGGCTTGAGAGAGAATCTCAAAATGGCTTTTGCGTGCTTTGCCCCATTGAGCACTTATAAAAATAATATCCGCACCCTTTATTTGTTCCCATAACTCCACAAAACGCAATTCAAAACAAATTAAAGCTGCACATTTAATACCATCAATTTCAAAAATGCTAATTTCACCTTTTTCACCAGCCTTAAAATGCAACTGCTCATCACCAAGCGAAAAAAGCTTGTTTTTGCTTTGCTTATGGATAATTTCACCCTTATGAAAAACTTTAAGATTATTGAAAAATTTTTTCTTTTTTTCTTCTATCATTGTTATAACAAGTGTATTGTTATATTTTGCGCTACTTTCTAAAAGTCTCTCTGTTGCAATCTTTGAAAATTCACTCGCCTCTTTCATACGTTGATAAGCAAACCCACTTATCACGACTTCAGGCGCGCAAATAATAGCATTTTTTCCACATCGGGCGATAAAATCCTCTACATTTATAAGATTCTCTGCAAAATCTTGTCCAGTCTTAATTTGCATACAATATAACTTTTTAGAAATCATCAAAATTAATGCTCCCTTTTGAATAGTTTGTAACTTTCGCCTCAAAGAAATTTGTTTTTTGGTCATTAAAACTTGCAAACTGATCTACCCACTTAATAGGATTCTTTGAGCCATAAAGTTGAGGTAAGCCCACTGCCTTGAGACGTGCGTCTGCCAAATATTGAATATACTCACGAATAATCTCTGAAGTTAATCCTAGAATCTGCCCTTGTGTAATATATTCACCCCATTGAGATTCTATCTCAACTGCTTTTTTAAACATCTCAACAACTTCCTCTTCAAGCGAAGGAGTAAATAAATGCCCTTGTTCTTTACGCAAAGAACTAATCATATTTTGAAATAAAAGCAAATGTGTTACTTCATCACGTTGAATAAAACGTATCATTTGCGCACTTCCTAACATTTTGCCACTACGTGCAAGGGTATAAAAATATGAAAATCCACTATAAAAATAAATACCCTCTAAAATTTGATTAGCAAACATAGCCTTGAGAAGATTTTGCTCATTGGGATTTTTTGCAAGCTCAATATAAACATTTGCAATATTATCATTTTTACTTCTTAACTGCATATCCACACGCCACATATTATAAATCTCATCAGTATTTGCCGAAATAGATTCTACCATTACTGCATAGCTTTGTGAATGCAATGCTTCCTCATAAGCTTGACGCACAAGGATAAGATTAATCTCTGGGCTTGTAATATAGGGATTGACATTGTCAATCAAATTATTTGTTTGCAAAGAATCCATAAAAATTAGTTGTGCTAAGGCTCTGTCATAACCTAGCTTCTCTTGCGCTGTTAAACCGCCGTTATAATCACGCTTATCAGGTGTCATATTTACCTCTTCGGGAAACCAAGTATTCGCAAGCATCACTTTCCATAGATTATAAGCCCATTGATATTTAATTTTATTTAAATCAAACATACTTGTGGGATTCCCGCCAAAAATCTTCCTATCAGCTACACTCTCTGTTGATTCTGGGTTATAGATTTGTTTGCGAGAAATATGTTGAACTGCTTGTGCTTGTTTCATTACGAAGACCTTAAAAATAACAAAATTTAAACGCGAAATTATATATTTTTACTCCTTGATTGAATGTTAAAATCCACAGGAAAAATCAAAAATATCGCGCCAAAACTATTAAAGATAAGATTGCATAAAAGAAGTGGTGCGGGAAAGAGGACTTGAACCTCCACGCCTTGCGGCGCCAGATCCTAAGTCTGGTGCGTCTGCCAATTTCGCCATTCCCGCAGCGTCATACCAAAAAAGATAATTCTCAAATGCCATAAAAGCAAGGCGCAGATTTTACTTCATTAATGTTTAAAATTTTCTAAATCCACTCTTTAATCTTACTTACAAGATGGGGCGTATCCAAACCAAGAGACTGCTCTATAAGTGCAGTATTGCCGTGTGGGACAAATCTATCTTTAATTTCAAAGCTTTTTAGCTGCACATCTTTGATATTTTCTTCTGCCATAAACTCAAGGAGTGCGCTTGCAACACCACCCATATAATAACTATCGCTAAAAACACATATATGGGTATGCGTTTTAAACACCTCATTCAACATATGTTTATCAAGAGGTTTTACAAAACGCAAATCAAGTAAGCTTGGCTCATAACCCTCTGTGATTAAAGCTTGATACACTTTATAAGCTCTACCTACACCATTACCATATCCCACAAGAAGAATTTTCTTACCTCTTTTTAACATCTCTGCTTGCCCTAGTACAAACTCATTTGAAACAAATACACCCTCCTCAAGCGTAAATGAACCACGTGGATATCGGAATGCACAAGGTGAATCATTATAGCGATAAGCAAAAGCTACTGCTTGTTGCAAACTTGCATTATCACGCGGTGCAAAAAGCACCATATGAGGGATAGAACGCAAATAAGCAATATCAAACAATCCTTGATGAGTTTCACCATCTTCACCCACAATGCCTGCTCTATCAATGCAAAACCGCACGGGCAATCCCAAAATTCCTACATCGTGTATTATTTGGTCATAAGCGCGTTGTAAAAATGTTGAATATATTGCAACAAAAGGTTTAAATCCTTCTTTTGCTATTGCTGCCATTGAAGTAACCGCGTGAGCTTCACAAATTGCAACGTCCCAAAATCGCTGTGGATACTTTTCAATAAGCTTATCTAAACCTGTTCCGCTTGGCATTGCAGCAGTTACACCAACCACTTTTTCATCAGTAAGGTAAGATTCTAAACTTTCAGAAAATACTGCTGTGGGCGATTGTGGAGCAGAACTTTTAAGTGAAGAACCCGTGCTTACATCAAAAGGACCAACTCCGTGCCAATGCTCAAATCTACCCTCTGCAATTTCATAACCCTTGCCTTTGAGCGTTTGAGCGTGAATAATGACAGGTTTTCTCATTTCTTTTGCTCTTTGTAATGTGGCGATTATAAGTTCAATATTATGTCCATCAATGGGACCAACATAATCAAGCCCCAATTCTTCAAATAAAATACCTGGTGTAATAAGTTTGAGAGATTCTTCAAATCTTTTAGCAAGATAGGTAGCAGAATCGGGCATTTTTGTAAGCACTTTCTTAATCGTATCACGTATTTTTTGGTATATAGATGTTGTCAAAATCTGCGAAAGATAGTTACTAATTGCCCCAATAGGTTTAGAAATACTCATCTTATTATCGTTTAAAATAATAACCATAGGATATTTTTTATCACCTAATTCGTTGAGTGCCTCATATACAAGCCCTGCACTCATTGAACCATCACCTATCATTACCACAGGCATACTTGCACTTCCCTTTAATGCTAACGCTTTTGCTGCACCAACCGCAAGAGAAATGGAAGTTGAGCTATGTCCAGCAATAAAATAATCACTAGGGGATTCTTTGGGATTACAAAACCCACTTAAACCACCAAATTGCCTTAAACTAGAAAAATCATTCCATCTTCCAGTGAGAAGTTTATGTGCATAAGCTTGATGAGAAACATCAAAGATAAAAGGATTTGTGTTTGCATCAAAGACTAAATGCATTCCTATAATCAAATCTACTGCGCCCAAAGTAGAACTAAGATGACCACCATTAGAGCTTACAACCTCTAATATTCTATGACGAATACACGTAGCAAGCTCTTTAAGCTGCGTGGGAGAAAACTTACTCAAACTCTCAAAAGTGCTCTCTTGCTTTTGTATACGGGCTAAGAAATTTGCTACATCAAGCGTTTTGACTTCCATCTCTCTTTCCCCTCTTAATTTTGTCCTAATCACGCATATTTTCAAGCACAGATTGTTTAAGATTCTTATAACGCGACATAATTGTGCCATCAATGTTACCATTATCGCTCACAATCACTACACCCCCGAGTGATACAGCGCTATCAGAGATAAGTTCAACTTTCGCATTATCCTTAAGCTGTTCTTTTAAAAAAAGATAATCACTTGGATTGACTTTAATTTTAATATTTGTTGCGTCCATAATAGAATTAAGCAACTCTTTTGTCAAATTCAATGCAATTTTTTGAGAATTTTCACTCACTTCGTTGATAATTACTTCTTTTGCAATATCGACTGAAATAGCACTTAGTTCTTTTTCCAAATCTTCTAGATGCTTTTGGCTTGTTTTAAGCGCATTTTCAAGCGTAATAATAGAATCTACCAAAGCTTTTTTTTGTGCGCTCACTTCAGCAAATAAATCCTCTTTTGCTTTCTCCTCTGCCTCTCTAAAACCATCTTTATAGCCATCTTCACGCGCACTTACAACGCGTTGTTCGCTTTCTACTTGGAGTTTTTCAAACTGAATTTGTAGCTTTGCAAGTGAGCCGGAAAGCTCATCTGTTTTTTGTAATAAACGCTCGACAAGCTCTTGCTCAAGTGTTGCAATTTTTTGCGCATTACTTTGTATATTTTGAGAGAGCTCATTTGCCTCATCTTGCGGTATTTTTGGTGCAAGTGTTTCTATATGAGCAGAGGCAGAAGCGATTTCTTTGCTCGATTCTATCATCTCATTTGTGATGCTTTTAAATTCATATTTTTTAATATTATGATTTTTAAGTCGCTCTTGTCCAATAATGTTTTCTTGATTAAGCAATGACATCGTCTTGTTCTCCTAGTTGGACTAAACCTTGCTCTGAAAGGGTTTGGACTACCTCAACAATTTTTCTTTGTGCATTTTCTACATCACGCACTTTTACAGCTCCAAGGAACTGCATTTCCTCCATAAACTGCTCACTCGCACGTTGAGACATATTGCCCATAAACTTCTGTTTTAAATCATCAGGAGCAGATTTAAGAGCAAGGGTAAGATCCTTTTTATCAGCAATTTTAAGAATCTCTCTAATAGCGTTATTATCAAGTTTTGAAATATCTTCAAAAGTAAACATCATCTCTTTAATTTCAATAGCTAACTGCTCATCAATTTGCTCAATATGTGAAAGTGTCGCTTTTGCAGCTTTTTGTCCCAATCTGTTGAAAATTTCCGCAACGGAACGTGTGCCACCCACTTCAACCTTGTAACTTGTAAGAGATTCAAGTTTATTTTCAAGCACTGCACTTACGCGCTTAACAACACTTGGCGAAATATCCCCAAGGTTTGCCATACGAATAGCTACCTCTGCACGCAAATCATCAGAGAAATAACTCAATGTCTCTGCTGCTCCACTTGCGTCCATATGCGCAAGAATAAGAGCAATCGTTTGGGGATGTTCATTGATAATAAAATCTGCAAGTTGCTGTGGGCGAATTTTGGAGAGATAGGCAAAGTTTTTTTGAGATTGCATTGTTTTGGCAAGTTTATCCAAAATTGCCTTTGCAGCATCAGGTCCAAGAGCTTTAATCAATAAATCACGAGCATAATCCATACCACCTGTGCTAATATATTGATTAGACTGAAAAATGACATAAAACTCTTCTAAAACGGCTGCGCCAATAGTTTTATCCATTCCACCCAGCTGTGCAATTTGTTTACTGATTTCAGTAATTGCATCAATATCAAGATGATGAAAAATTTCAGAAGTAATTTCATCACCTAATTGCATCAATAAGATAGCAATTTTTTCTGCCATTGAAAGCTCATCATATTGTGCTCTTTGACGAGGACTAAGTGTGATTGCCATATTTACTCCTTATAGTTATTTATGACCAATACCTTCGGTAATATCAAGCTCATCTTTAATTAATGTTTGAAACAACGAAGCTATTTCTTGAGGACGCTCTGAAATAACATTACGCATTTTTTCAAGCAATACTTCATATTTGATATTATCTTCATCAAGCCCAGAGCTCAAACCAAGCTGGTCTTCTACACGTTTTCTTAATTCACTGAATTTATTTAAATCATCATCATCATCATCAATTTGCATAAGAGATTCTATATCATCATCTTCCTCTTCTTGCACTTCAAGCATACGCTCTGCAAATGGTGCAACAATTTTTTTGTAAAATACAAGGAGAATTACCGCAACAATAACATATTTTAACAATGGCATAAACGGACTAAGATATCGCTCTACTTTATCAGAGAAAGCCTCCCAAGCATCTTTTGGACGATAATCGAGCTGTGTATTCCTAAAGGGCATATTAATCACTTCAACTTGATCGCCTCGTGCCTCGTTATAACCAATTGCTTTTTTTACACCTTCTAAAAATTTGTCCATATCTTCTTGAGAACGAGGAGAATATTCTAAACGTGTCTCACCATCTTCACCTACGACTTCTTCATAAGTCCCATCAATCATTACAGAAGCACTTACTCGCTTTAAAACTCCATAATGTTCCGAAATACTACTCACTTTTTTACCAATCTCGTTATTTTGAACAACTTCGCTTTCTTTCTCCCATTCCATCATTTCATCATCTTTTAATCCCTGCACAGGACCAATATTACTTACCACTCCTGGAACACCCCCAATTTGTGGTGGACGGAATCCTTTTCGTTCTTTTTCATACTCTCTAATACCTCGTATAACAGGGTTTTGGTCAAATTCTTCTTGAGTAGAATTACGCACACTAAAATCATAATCCATCGTTACTTGTGCTTGCACACCATCTCCCACACTTGGTTGCAAAAATTTGATAATCTTCGCCTCCATAGCATTCTCTGCGGCTTGTTGATATCGTCTTTGAAAGGCTGCTTTCTTCGCTAAAACCCCTTGTAACGCTGCTTCATCCTCTTCGCCAAGCAATTCGCCCTCTTGATTGATAATTTTAACATTCTCCGGAGTCAAACGTTCTACTGCTGCAGCAACAAGATGTTTAACACCAATAACTTGCTCGGTTGAAAGAAACATATTATCGCGCACTGTGAGCTTAACAGAAGCAGATGGCGGATGTCCGCCTTGAACAAAAAGTGATTCCTTGGGCATTGAGATATTCACAATTGCTTTTTCGATAGGACGCAAACTCTCAATAGTCCTTGCAAGCTCATTTTGCTTAGCAATGAGATATTTCATATCTTGGGTAAAAGGTGTCTCTCCTACAGGACTTTCAAGTAAAATATCAAAACCTACATTTTTACTTGTCTTGGGTAGTCCAAGCGAACCAAGTGTAATGCGTTGCTCATAAACATTATCTTTTGGCACCATAATGATATTATCTTGAGGTATTTTATATGGGATTTTATCTTGTTGGAGCTTTTGTAATATCAATGCGCTATCTTCTGCGCTTAAATTACTAAAAAGCACCTCATAATTTTCATACTCATTTTTTGTTTCTACCTTAAAGAGAACAAGATAAGTTAAAAAACTAATAAGCACAACAAAAGTTGTAAGGATAATAATTCGCTGTTTCTTATTAAGCTTATTTAACACTCGAGCAATTTGTTCAAAAATCAGTCTTAAATCCACGAATATCCCTTAGTTATGAATTTGTAAATATGCTTTTATGAGTTCAAATACGCGTGTATTCTGCTCTGCTCTACCAATTGTTATCCGAAAAGCATTCAATCCATAAGAGCGTAGATTACGCACTATTAAACCATTTTGCAATAACCAATCACATAAATGCGAAGATTCTATATGCGAATGCAAAAATGTAATAAAATTCCCATATGAAGGGATAAATGTAAATCCCATTTCATTAGCAAATGCTTCGTATCTTGCCATTTCAATAGCATTATTTTTTATACACTCACTCACAAACACTTGGTCTTTTAATGCAATAAGAGCAGCTTGTAAGCTAAGTGTAGTAACATTAAAGGGTGGGCGCACTTTATAAAGCATAGAAATAATATGCTCACTTGCAATACCATAACCCACACGCATACCACCCAAACCATATACTTTTGAGAATGTTCCTAGATAAATCACATTACTAAAACGCTCTATAAGCTGCTTGGGATTAATAGCCTTTGCCTTATCTTTATAAGCTGCAAACTCCTGATATGCGCCATCAACAATTACAAGTGTATCCTTATCCACTGCTTGTATAAATTGCTCAATAGCCGCTGCATCTAAACATTCACCCAAAGGATTATTTGGTGCACATAAAAACACTGCACTTATATGTTTTCTTTCTTTTTCGCTTTGATAGAGTTGAAAAAACTCCTCTAAAATATGTTCATCACTTGGTGTTTTAGAAATCTCTACACCAGCAAGTTTCGCATATACCTCATACATAGCAAAAGTCGTTTTAGCCATAAGCACCTGTGCATTGTGATGATTGAGCGCCTGCATACAAAATTCAATGATTTGGTCGCTTCCTGCACCAATAATAATATGTTTAGATTCTACATCAAAATGCGAGGCTAGGGCATTTTTAAGCTCATACATAGAATCATCAGGATACAAAAAAGCTTTATGGGCATTTTTTTGAAGAGATTCTACTACTTGAGCAGATGTTCCATAAGGATTCTCATTACTGCCAAGTTTAATAATATCCTCTGGCTTAATCCCATACTCACGCACGACAAGCTCTATTGGCTTCCCTGCCTCATAAGTTACAATTTGCTTCAATGCGCTCCGAAACACTTCTGTATCACCTCTTATCCATAACTTGGTTTTAACTCATCAAAAAAATGGTTTATTTTATCTTAAAATATTTATAAGTTTCTTTAAAATCATATCTTTTGGCTTGTAACGAAAATTTGCTACAATTTACTAAAATATATCAAGAATAACCGACATTGATAAAAACTCTAAGATTTAAGGGGTCATTCCAAGATGCAAACACTACACAATAAACATATTTTAGAAATTACACATATTTTTCGCGAATATGATATTCGTGGTATTTTCGGTGATGACCTCACGCACGAAGTTGTATGTGGCATAGGGCAACTACTTGGAGAATATATTATAGAATCTAAACTGCCTCCTTGCATATATATTGGCTATGATGCACGCACACATTCGCCTACTCTTCTTACGTGGCTTGCGGAAGGTTTTGCATCAACAGGTATTGAAGTTTATGATCTTGGACTTATCCCTACTCCTGTGGCATACTTTGCAACCTTTAACACCATAGATTCTATCACTTGTCCTCATTCTGTAATGATTACAGGCTCACACAATCCGCCTCAATACAATGGCTTTAAAATTACCATTAATCAAACACCTTTTTATGGAGAGCAAATCCGTGCTCTTGGGACAAAACTCACTACGTTGCTCAATCAACAAAATAAACACAATATTCTCCCAAATACACATCAAAATAAAACATATACAAAAATTAACGCTCTTGGGGCATATATAGATTATTTGACGCGAGCATTTGCCTCCCTTGAGAATTTTCCCTATCTTATTGCTGTAGATTGTGGCAACGGCGTGGGTGGTATAGGTATAAAAAAAATTTTAGAAAATCTTAATATTAACTATACACCACTTTTTTTTGAACCAGATGGCACTTTTCCCAATCATCACCCAGACCCAAGCGAGGAAAAAAATCTCATTGCACTTAAAGACAAAATGAAATCGGATTCTATACCGATTGGAATTGCCTTTGATGGAGATGCTGATAGACTTGCACTTTTAACAACTCATTATAATTATAAAGGCGATGAACTTGCTATTCTTTTTGCGCAAGAGATGAAAAGACGCTTTTTAAGTCCTGTCGTCATTGGCGAAGTCAAATGTTCGCAAGTGATGTATGACGAAATCAACAAAATCGGCAAAGCAATAATGTATAAAACAGGACATAGTAACCTTAAAGTCAAGCTTAAAGAGCTCAATGCACATCTTGCAGCAGAAATGAGTGGGCATCTCTTCTTTAATGACCGATATTTTGGCTATGATGATGCAATTTATGCTTCACTTAGAGCTTTAGAGTTGTTTTTGCACTATACACCAAAGGAACTAGAAGCTACTATCAATGCTCTACCTCATCTTTACAGCACAGACGAAGAGAAGATTTCTACCACAGAGGAAGAGAAATTCACTCTTATTCACACCCTTGGTGAGGCATTAAAAAACCCTCCTGCTGATTTCCCTTCCATTAAAGATATTATCAGCATTGATGGATTGCGTGTAATATTTGAAAATGGCTGGGGACTCATAAGGGCAAGTAATACTACACCTGTGCTTGTTACACGTTTTGAAGCTATAAGCAAAGAAGAATGCGAATCTTATAAAACTCATTTACTTGCTCTTCTGAAAAATTGTCAAAAAACATAAGGACAAGCTATGCCACAAACATTACAACTCACAAACCCTATGGATATGCATCTTCATTTGCGCGAGGGAGAAATGCTTAGTGCTATCTTGCCTTTTAGTGCAAATCCTTTTAGTGCTGCTGTTGTTATGCCAAATCTTAAAACCCCTATTACCACTACTGCACAAGCTCTTGCATACAAAAGGCAGATTCTATCACTTTGTTCTACATCATTTGAACCACTTATGAGTATTTTTCTTACTCCAGACCTTGACAAACAAGAACTTATACGTGCTAAAGAAGCAGGCATTCATATTCTTAAACTTTATCCTAAGGGCTCAACTACGGGAAGTGAGAAGGGCGTTAAAGAGATGTTATGCGAAAAGACACTTCATATCTTTGAGATTGCTCAAGAATTAGGCTTTATTCTCTCCATACACGGCGAGAGTAATGGCTTTTGTATGGAAAGAGAATATGAATTTTTGCCTATTTTTGCCCATATTGCACAACATTTCCCTCGTCTTCGCATAATCATTGAGCATATGAGCGATAGGCGTAGTCTTGAGTTGATTGAACAATACCCAAATCTCTATGCTACACTTACATTACATCACATTACTATGAATCTTGATGACGTGCTTGGTGGGGGGATTAATCCTCATCACTTCTGCAAACCTATGCTTAAAACCAAAAAAGACCAACAAGCCTTGCTGCAAGCTGCTCTAAATGCTCACCCAAAAGTAAGTTTTGGGTCGGATTCTGCGCCTCATTTAGAATCTGCAAAACTTAACTCCAAAGGTGCAGCGGGGATTTTTTCTGCCCCTATTTTACTCCCAGCCCTTGCTGAAGTTTTTGCATTTCATAACGCCCTTGATTGCTTGCAAACATTTATAAGCAATAGGGCTATCGCGAACTACAAGCTAAAGCATTTTCCGATTAAAACCATCACGCTTGAGCGTGTGGAAAATCCAGTGCCTCCTTACATTAATACACCTCTTGGGCATATTATACCACTCCGAGCGCAAACAAATCTCTCTTGGCGCATTAAAGAGGAAAATAGATGAGAAATAAATGCAGCACCTAAATCCTACATAAAATCCAAGTTGCAATCTCATCTGCCAAAAATAACTCATCTGCTACCAAAAATAATTTGCCATTATAAGATTCTCTAAAACATTTTTTATCATCAAACAAAGGTTTTAGAAATCTTTCATCATCAAATACTGCCATATCCACGCCTTTAACACACCTAAGACCTAGCATTATCTGCTCTAAACGTAAATCCTCCTCACTTAACTCCTCTACTAATCTATAATAAGGGTTTTTGATGTATTCATTGAGACTTGGATAAGCTCTAGTGCGCTTATTTGCTATCCTACCTACAGCTCCTGCTCCACAACCTAAATACTCTTCACCTTGCCAATACCCTAGATTATGCTTACATTCCGCATTTGTATTGAATTTAACATAATTTGACACTTCATATTGATAAAATCCATTTTCTTTAAGGCATTCTCTTGCCCAAAAACTTAACTCTTCATCTGTCTTAGAATCTATTGTTTTTGAATTTTGTATAGGCTTTGATTTTTTAGATTCCAAAAAAAAACGAGAGCCCTCATCAATACTCAAAGTATAAACTGATATATGACTTAGTGGCAATGCAGCAGCTTGAGTAATTTCTGATGATATAAGCGCTTTAGAATCTAAAGGTGTATTAATGATTAAATCGCAGCTTATATTTTTAAATCCTCCATTATACGCATTCTCTATACATTTAGCAATCTCATACACACTATGTTCTCGTTCTAAAAAAGCTATCTTATCTTTATCAAAACTCTGAATCCCAACACTTAAGCGATTTGCTCCTAGAGATACCAAATCCTTGCACCATTGCGTGTTTAAATAATTTACATTTGCTTCAAGAGTGATTTCACAATCTTTTGATATAAACGCGTTTTTATAAAGAATAGTAAAAATAGCTTCATAATGCTCACTATGCAAAAGATTCGGTGTGCCACCACCAAAAAAAATAGAACTAATATGCGAGTGAGGATACAAATGGCACAAAGTATGCTCTATATCCGCACAAAGTGCTTGTATGTAAGATTCAAAGTTGTCTTGTTCTACCACAAAAGAATTAAATGCACAATAACCACATTTACTCCCACAAAAGGGAATATGAACATAAAGCAACACAAATGCTCCTTGCAACCTTTATTATTATTAAAATAAATTGTTATATATTATATCTTATAATGCAAGAGATAAATTTATAGAATCTAAAAGGCAAAGGTATGAAATCATCTTGCACACAAGAAAAATTACAACAAGATGCCCCTATTAAAAAGTATCGTCCCAATGTTGCTGCTGTGATTCTCTCAAGTGTATATCCAAAAGAATGCCGATTTTTTATTGCGCAACGTTTAGATATTAAAGATGTATGGCAATTCCCTCAAGGAGGTATTGATGAAGGAGAAAGTCCTCGTGATGCGCTTTTTCGTGAATTGCGAGAGGAAATAGGCACAGATGAAATAGAAATTATTAGTGAATGCCCAGAATGGATACAATATGATTTTCCCAAAAGTATGTCAAAAAAAAAGTATAAAGGCTTTGCAGGACAGATTCAGAAATATTTTTTGGTGCGACTTAAAAATGATGCTGCTATTAATATCAAAACCAAAGAACCAGAATTTAACAAATATGAATTTGTCAGTAGAAAAAAACTCCTAGAGTGCGTAACACCTTTTAAAAAAGGAGTATATAAGCAAGTTTTAGAGTATTTTAAAAAAGAAGGTTATCTCTAGTGATATATTTTAAGGAAGAACATTTTATGATTACGCCTTTATTTTACACTCAAGGATATATATGCTAATCGTGCAAAAATATGGTGGCACGAGTATGGGAGATTGTGATAGGATCCATAATGTCGCCAAACGCGTTATTAAAAGTAAAGCCCAAGGACATAAGCTTGTGGTTGTCGTATCTGCAATGGGAGGAGAAACAGATAGACTTATTAACTTTACACAACACTTCACGCCATTGCCAAATACACGCGAAGTTGATATGGCACTAAGTGCTGGAGAAAGGGTAAGCGCTGCACTCCTTGCTATTGCTTTGGAATCAATGGGCGTAAAGGCAATTTCGCTAAGCGGTAGAGGAGCTGGAATTATCACTGATGAATTTCATACTAAAGCACGTATTTCTTATATTGATACAACCAAAATTTTTCATCTTCTTAATGAAGATTATGTAGTCGTAGTTGCAGGGTTTCAAGGCATATCACAACAAGGTGAAGTAACTACGCTTGGGCGAGGAGGGAGTGATTTATCTGCTGTAGCATTAGCTGGCGCACTTAATGCTACTGTATGTGAGATTTATAGCGATGTTGATGGTATTTATACAACAGATCCGCGCATTGTTAAAAACGCACGCAAATTAGAAAAAATTAGTTATGATGAAATGTTGGAGCTTGCCTCTATGGGTGCGAAAGTTTTGCTTAATCGCTCTGTGGAACTCGCTAAAAAACTCAATGTCAATCTTATCTGCGCTAGCTCTTTTAGCGAAGCTCAAGGCACACTTATTACCAAAGAGGAGGATATAATGGAAAAACCAGTCGTCAGTGGCGTAGCACTTGATAAAAATCAAGCACGTGTAAGTTTAGCTGATGTGCAAGACCGCCCAGGTATTGCTGCAGATATTTTTGGACTACTTGCAGATAATAATATTAATGTAGATATGATAGTTCAAACAATTGGGCGTGATGGCAAAACTGATATTGATTTTACTATTCCTAAAACTGAAGTTACCCTTACACAACAAGTATTAGAAAAATTTAAAGATGATTTGGGCAATATCGAATATGATAACAACATTGCTAAAGTCTCTATTGTAGGAGTAGGTATGAAATCACATTCTGGCGTAGCAAGCACAGCATTTAAAGCGTTAGCACAAGATGATATTAATATTATGATGATAAGCACAAGTGAAATTAAAATTTCAATGATTATTAACGCCCAATTTGCTGAGCTTGCCGTGTGCAAGCTTCATAGTGTTTATGAACTTGATAAATAAATGCGGATTTACTATGGAAAATATCAGTGATTGGTTTTTGCGTATCATACGTGAAGATGAAAAAAAAGGTATTATGAGTGGGTGGATTGAAGAAAAACGTTTTATTTTTCTACCTTCTATGACATATACGATTGAACACATTATCAAAGGTGGAAGCATTATTGTCCTTACCGATGAAAAATGTGAATGGTTTGGAGACTATATCATTACCCATATTAATCAATCGCACAAAGGGCGTCCTTTTTTTCCTATTGTCCAAATTAAATATCTACACAATATGATAGATTCTAACAAAGAAGGGAGTATTCAAGGTTTTAAACTCATTAAAGATATGCTTGATATGATGTATTCAAATTATAGATTTTGGTATATTGGCAAAAAAAACACACGAGCAGATTTTGCAAAAAATAGCGGTGAAGGGTGGTTTTGGATATTTGATGAAAATAATACATTTTTAAGTTCCACTGATGAAAAACTTGATTATAAACTCTTAAGTCTTTTTAAACTCTTTGATAGAGCTATTCTTGAGGCTATGTTTAATAGAATCTCACTTGATATATAGCAAAAAGAAGGAGGATTAGAAAATGATAGGAGAAATTCATATAACACCTTTTCCTCAGAACCTTATAGAAGATTTTACTCACAATCGTGATGAGCAATATTATGAAATCTTTGAACGAGAAGATTTTAAAATTGATGATGCAAAAGAAGTAATCGCTCAAAGTTACCTTGCACACGAAAAAGAAACACTTATTATCATCACTGCTCACAAATATAATCAGGCTGCACAAAATGCTTTGCTTAAAATCATAGAAGAGCCTCCACAAAATGTGCGTTTTATCCTTATTGCAAAAAATAAAAACGCTTTTCTTCCCACAATTCGCTCTCGTATGCAGCTTAAAATACATAGGCATAAGAGCGACATTGCACCCTTTGAACTTGATATAAAAAAACTCAACCTGCAATCTATTTATGAATTTTGCAAACACAATGAAAACGCTCATCACAGCAAAGAGGAAGTGAAACTTCGCATTCAATCACTTCTTTTTGCACTTTTTGAAGCCAAAATCAAACTCAATGAGCGAGAACTTGCACTTTTTGATAAAGCCATCGCACTCAATCAAAATGATGCAAGTGAAAGAGAAAATTACATTTTTTTGCCACTTTTGCTTAGAATCTTGCAAAAACAAAAGAATAAACAATGATAGTACAGAGAATCTACCCTCAATCTATTCCTCAAAAAATCCAAGCAATAGGCGCAGATGCCATAGGACAAAAGATTATGAGCAAAAAAGCACATATTTTTGGTTTTGAAATCACTGGCTTAAGCTTTGAAGCAGTCAATATTCTTAAACAAGAAGCTTTAAGTGTGGGTGGGGATTGTGCTACGCCAAGAGATACTATTGCCCATAAAGGCAAACATATTGCTCTGCTCATTGCCACTAGATCTCAACTTGAAAAAATCATTGCAAAACTCTCTATACAACCCTTTGGCTTAAAGACACTTAAAAGCCTTCTTCAAGGACATCTTAAAACACAATCTGCTGTGCCCTCCCTTATGGCAATTATTAATGCCACGCCTGATAGTTTTTATAAGCATTCACAAACAGAAGGAGAACAAGCTATAAAAAGAATAAATACACTTTTAGAAAAAGAAGTAGATATTATTGATATTGGTGCGGCAAGTTCTCGTCCGGGCAGTGAGTTAATAGAATCTGATGAAGAAATTGCTCGTTTAAAACCCATTGTAGAATATATTGCTACACATAAACTCTACGAAAAAGTATGTTTTAGTATTGATACTTATAACCCGCAAACTGCTGATTATGCACTTTCTCGTGGATTTAAAATGATTAATGATGTGAGTGGATTCTCTAACGCACAAATGATACAAGTTGCTACAAAATACAATGCCCGAGTAGTCTTAATGCACACTAAAGGCACACCCGAAACTATGCAAAGCCTCACAGATAGCTACACTCATCTTTTTAATGATATAGATTGTTTTTTTGAGCATAAAATTGCTTTATTAAACGATGCAGGCATAACAGATATTATCCTTGATATTGGCTTTGGCTTTGCTAAAGATACCTCGCAAAATATTGCTCTAATCAAAGATTTGGCACATTTTTTGCACTTTGGATTCCCATTACTTGTTGGAGCTAGCCGTAAAAATACTATCGGACAAATCACAGGGAAAAAAGTAGAAAATCGATTAGCTGGCACACTTGCGCTACATCTTTTTGCCTTACAAAATGGAGCAAGTATTTTGCGCATACACGATGAAGATGAGCATATTGATATGCTTAAAATGTATAAGGCGATGCAATGAATGAACCTAGAGATTTAAAATCCGTTAAGGCATTTTTACTGCGACACGGACATACCAAAGAAGAAATAGAGCGTCTTGATAAAGAAAGCGTTATAAATCTATATGAAAAGGATACTCGCAAAAATACGCTTAATTTTTTACACTATATGAACGAAGATACTTTCTCAGTAATAAGCACGCTTGATGAAGCTGATATTGGTGAATTTAAACTCAAAGTGCAAGAAAATTTAGATAATATGGCTATTCTTGTTGATATTATTAGAGATGGTTTTAATGATTTTAGTTATGCCGATATTGCTGATACTTTGACTTTAAATATTAAAAATATCTCTATCCACAAACTTCAAAGAATCTTGCGTATTGCTTATCGCGAGTTCCAAGAAATTCTCCTTGATAAAATCGCCACACAGCTTAAAGAATTGCCCATTGAAGAATATAAAACAATAATGAATCATTATGAAAGCATTCGCGGTGATACTGCTCGTCTTAGAAGCACTATTCAGGAGCTTTCTGATGAAAAAAAGCGACAGCAAATTCTAGATATGGCACGTTTTAAACTTCTTATTGTAAAAGATTTTATGTCAAAAAATACTTTTAATGATGTTTATAAAGAGTATCTTAATAATACTCCTGAAAAGCTTAAGCTTGTGGAAGATATCCTCATTCTTACAGGTATGTATTCCAAAAATTATCTCAAAAACGTTCCTATGGAAGAACTTGAAGATATGAAAGCAAAACTTCTTGAACATAAACGACAAGATGAAAGAGACCATAAAATATTTACTCAATACACTCAAATGCTTGATGAATCTATGTATGGCTCTAATGAACAAGAATTTAGCGATGTGTGTGTAAAAATTATTACAGGACTTAATCAAAAACAGATTCTAATGATAAGTGATTATTTAAGCGCAAAAAATCCAGTCTTTGTCAATCGTTTTAACACACTTTTGCGAGATTTTAAAAATAGCCTAAAAAATTAAAATATAAATCATAAAAAAATGAAAAATACACTATAATAAACCCTCACAAAATCAAACAAGGATTGTAAATAATGAAGTATCTGTGCGCTTTTCTGCTCTGCATAAGCGTAATGTGGGGAGATTCTGAATTTGTAGATTTCAATAAACTAGAAGAAGAATTTCATATTCATATACCCCAAAATAAGCAAGAGATGGATATTGATGAATTTATTGAGCGTGTGGAAAAAAACTCAATTAATCTTGCAAAATCTCGTGCAATGGCACGAAGTCTTTTTTATGAAGGCAAGGCGATGCGTGCGTGGAATGCTGGATATATTGATGCACAGGTTAATAGAGCAAAATCTCCTGCTGGTGGAACGGAACTTGAAAATACCATTTTGCTTATGCTCACTCCTCGTTTGCCGTGGGTTACTTATACGCTTGCTCAAAGCTATCAAAACAAAATTTTAAGGCAAGAAAAATCCTACGAGCTTACAAAACGTCTTGCTCTTATTGCAGCAAAAAGGCTTTATTTGGATTATCTCGTGCTTAAAGAACAGCACCAAATCTATACAAACCGCTATGAAAATGCCAAAAACCAACTTCGAATGTCACAAGTGCAATATGAAGCAGGACGTATCAGCAAATCTCAATATCTTTTTTTTAAAAGCGATTTTTTAGCAACCAAAGTTGCACTCAAAACTTCTCATACAGAAATGCTTAATACTCTCAATGCACTCAAAGTAATTTTGGGCATTACAACTGAAAATAGTGATATAGACATAAATGGGTTGGTATTTAAATATTTGCATTTTGATAGGGCAAATCTTGAAAAAACACTCTCTAAAAATCTGTATCTTGAAATCGTATCACTTGATATTAAAGATTACCAATATAGCGCGAATATTGCTTCACAAAGCCGATTTGATAATATTGAAATTGGCGGAGGTATTAAAAAAGCAGAATCAAGTGATGGAGTAACCTTTCAGCTTAAGATTCCTATCCCTTTGACAACCAAATATGATAATCAAAAAGCGATGTATCTCGCACTCCAAAGTGGCTCTATTCGTGAGAATGAGATTCTTAAAGATTCTTTACTTGTAAATGCCAAATCCTATCTTGAGCAGCTCGCATACAAAAAAGAGGTTATTGCTCTTGCAAAAGATAATGAAAATAATCGCGCACAATTAAGTGAAATTGCGCGAATTGGTTATGAAGCAGGAAAGACAAGTGCATTTGAATATTTAAGCGTAAAAAATGAACATCTTAACGCAATGATTGCTACCACTCAAGCAAAACGCGATTATGTCCAAACACTCTCTATGCTTGAGGAAACTCTCAGCTCTGTGCTCAACCTCAATACTTTGAAAAAACCACTTATGGAGGAACAATCGTGAAAAAATATTTATATTTATTATGCCTCATAATAAGCTTTTCTTTGTGTTATGAAGAAATATCTATCTCTCAAGAAGAACTTGCAAAAAATGGTATAAAAGTTATTGCTCTCAATCAAGCTTTTAACACTAAAGGCGTGCCCTTTAATGCGCTTATCGACTTTGATGATAAAACTTCAAGCACACAAAGCTCAAGTTTTAATGCTATTGTGGTAAATATTTATAAGCGCGAAGGTGAGAGTGTCAATGAGGGAGATTTAATCTGCGATATTAGCTCTAATGACTTAAGTGCGATGTTTTTTGAACTTACCAATGCCCAAGAACGTCTTAAAATTGCCTCCGAAAACGAACGCAAAGATAAATCACTCTATAAAGCTGGTGTTATCTCAAAACGTGAATACCAGCTTAGTTACCTCGCTATGAACGAATTGCGTTTAAAACTCAATGAAATCAAATCAAAGCTAGATTTATTAGGTATTGACCCAAATTTTATTAAAAATGGTGCTCAAGGAAAATATGGCTTTCCAGTTGTTGCAAAAGCTTCTGGGATTCTCTCGGTCGCCCCTAAGCAAAGTGGGGAAAAAATTGAAGCTTTTACGCCTTATGTAAGAATCTCACGGCATACAGATAAAGGAAGTGGTAACCTCCTCGGACGCATTAGAATCCCTTTGCATATTTCACACAATATTCAAAAGGGTGCGCCCGTTTTTGATGATGGTGGCACAAAAATTGGCGAAATTGAGAATCTCTCAGTTGTCATTGATAAAACTTCAAATACCATTCTTGCTACTGCCAATATCTACGACACACGATTTAAGGTAGGGGAAATCGTAGAAGTATATATTGATGGTTCTTTGCCTAAAGGAACAATTCTTATCCCCTCATCAGCAGTGATAAAAAACGGCAATGATTACCTCATTTTTGTCCAAAGCGCAAAAGGCTTTAAACCCACCAAGATTCAAAAAGTTGAAGAACGAGATAATAGCTTTGTAATTGAACCTAAAGGCTTAAATAATCAAATGAAAATTGCCATAGGTAATATTATTAGTCTTAAGGGTATGATGGACGGACTAGGGAGCGAATAATGCTAGCTAAAATTATAGAATTTTCCCTCAAACAACGTATGATTGTAGTGCTTAGTGCCATTATGCTTTTTATATTTGGCATATATTCATTTTTTACAATCCCCATTGATGCTTTTCCAGATGTATCTTCTACGCAAGTAAAAATCATTCTCAAAGCACCAGGAATGGCACCAGAAGAGGTAGAAAATCGCGTTGTACGTCCGCTTGAGCTTGAACTTCTAGGGCTACCTAATCAAAAGAGTTTGCGTAGTCTTTCAAAATATGGTATTGCAGATATTACACTTGATTTTAATGATGGCACTGATATTTATCTCGCTCGTAATATGGTTAATGAAAAACTCTCTATGGCTATGGATGATTTACCCTCAGGCGTAAGCGGTGGGCTTGCACCGATTGTAACGCCTCTTAGCGATATGTTTATGTTCACCATTGAAAGCGCAAATGATTCTTTATCAGAAGTGCAAAAACGGCAACTCCTTGATTTTACAATCCGCCCTGCTTTGCGTAATATAAAAGGTGTAGCTGATGTTAATCGCTTGGGTGGATATGCTAAGGCGATTGTCGTTGTGCCTGATTTTAATGATATGGCAAGGCTTGGCATTAGTATGAGTGATTTACAAAAAACACTTGAAGCGAATCTCAAAAATGATGGTGCAGGACGTGTATCTCGAGATGGTGAGAGTTTCCTTGTAAAAATACAAACAGCCTCAACAAATATTGAAGAAATTAAAAGTATTCCCATTATTACAAAATTTGGCTATGTGCGTTTAAGAAATTTTTGTGATGTGATTGAAAGCCATATGACTCGACTTGGGCTTACAACTATTGATGGCAAAGGAGAAACAACTCTAGGTTTAGTGCTTTCTCTCAAAGGCGCAAACTCGCGCGATGCAATCGCCGAAATTAAAGTAAAACTAGAAGAACTCAAAGCCGAATTACCTCAAGGCACAGAACTCCGAGTATTTTATGACCGATCCGAACTCACACAAAAAGCAGTCAATAATGTTATCAAAACCCTTGCTGAAGCTGTGGTGCTCATTGTAATTTTGCTCTTTTTATTTTTGGGTGATGTGCGCGCAGCTGTTGCTGTGAGTGTAATTTTGCCCCTTTCCATAGCTATAGCCTTTGTAATGATGCGCCATTATGGCATTTCTGCAAACTTAATGAGTCTTGGCGGACTTGCCATTGCAGTTGGTATTTTAGTAGATTCTGCGGTTGTTATGGTTGAAAATGCCTTTGAAAAACTAAGTCTTACCAAAAACTCGCCAAAGCTCCACACTATTTACCGCTCCTGTAAAGAAATCTCGGTGTCTGTATTCAGCGGGATTCTCATCATTATTATCTTCTTTGTCCCAATTCTTACGCTTGAAGGTTTGGAGGGCAAATTTTTTGTTCCCTTAGTTCAAACGATTGTATTTGCTCTTCTGGGCTCATTAACACTCTCTATGACAGTAATCCCTGTGGTAAGCTCTTTTGTTTTAAAAGCTACTCAACACCACGAGACAAAACTCACACAATTTTTTCATAAGATGTATGCGCCTATGCTCAATTTTGCCCTTACAAAAACAAAACTCTTGCTTGTAGGTGCTGCGTGCTTCCTTGTTTTTAGCTTCTCACTTTTTCCCTTCATCGGAAGCGCTTTTATGCCTACTCTCCAAGAGGGCGACCTTGTGCTTAATATAGAATCTAGCCCCTCTATTTCTTTGGAGCAAAGTCGTGATGTAATACTTTTAATGCAAAAAGAACTCTTAGCGCGTGTGCCAGAGATTAAAAGTATTGTTGGGCGAACAGGAGCTGATGAAGTGGGGCTTGACCCGGCAGGCTTTAACCAAACTGATGCATTTATATCCTTTAAGCCAAAGGAACAATGGCAAGCCAAAAATATGGAAGAAGTAGAAGATAAAATTCGTGATATCATTAGCGAATTTAAAGGTATGAATATTGCTCTTGTGCAACCAATTGATATGAGAATCTCGGAAATGCTTACAGGTGTGCGCGGGGATTTAGCGATTAAAATCTTTGGTTTAGAAATTGAAAAACTCAATGAATTAAGCGCTCAAATTGTAGATATTCTTAAAGACATTCGCGGTTCATCAGAGGTTTTTACTACCTTCAATAAAGGAGTAAATTATCTTTATGTAACACCTTGGCATTCTGTGATGGCAAATACAGGCATCTCTAGTGATGAATTTACAAAATTTATGCGCTCTAGCTTAGAGGGCATTATGGTAACATATATTCCTCAAGGTTTTGCAAGAATCCCCGTCATCATTCGCCAAGATGCTGATATTGCCTCTGATATTACTAAACTTAAAAGCCTACAAATGAGTTCTCCTGATGGCAATTCCGTGCCCATTAGCTCAATAGCCGATATTGAAGAAATTGATGGACCTGTGCAGATTCAAAGAGAACAAGGTAAGCGTTATAGTGTTGTGCGAAGTAATGTGATAGGACGTGATTTGGGTGGTTTTGTTGAAGAAGCAAAACAAAAGATTAATGCGCAAGTGCAATTACCAGAGGGATATTCTATCACTTATGGAGGACAATTTGAGAATCAACAACGTGCGAATAAACGTCTTTCCACAGTTATTCCTTTGAGTATTCTTGCTATCTTTTTTATCCTCTTTTTTACATTTAAGTCTATTTCTCTTTCTTTGCTTATTTTACTCAATATTCCTTTTGCTGTTACGGGTGGCTTTATCTCACTTTTCCTATCAGGTGAATACATTTCTGTCCCTGCATCTGTAGGATTTATCGCACTTTTTGGAATCGCTGTGCTTAATGGTGTAGTAATGGTGGGATATTTCTTGCATCTCCTTAAAGAGGGTTATAGCATTGAGGATACAATTGTTATTGGAGCAAAAAGAAGACTGCGCCCAGTGCTTATGACAGCATTTATCGCTGGACTTGGGCTTATTCCTATGCTTTTATCCACAGGTGTAGGAAGTGAGGTGCAAAAGCCTCTTGCAATCGTAGTCCTAGGTGGGCTTGTAACCTCATCAATGCTTACTCTTCTTCTTTTGCCACCACTTTTTAGAATCGTTGTGCGTAAATTTGGAGTGTAGCTACCTGTTGGCATTATGGATAATATCTTGAATCTGATGAGCAATGCGCATAGCTTTCATACCATCATTTTGATTGGGGCGATTTGCACTTAAAGAGGAAGGAACATTTTTACACAAACTCACAAAATCAATGAGTTCTGACAATAGTGATTCTTGTCCTCTAACTTCAATAGTTTCTGTATTAGCACTAATAGAAACATTATCAAGGCGCTGCTCCACACTCTGCTTATCTACAAAAACTTCTTTTCTTAGCAAATTGCAATCAATATATTCATTATTGGTTGTTATGCTAATTTGTCGCCTACGCTTTTCGGTAATGCGACTTGCTACGATATTAGAAAATGAACCATTAGTATGAATAATACACGCTCTTGCATATTCTATCATATCATTAATCACTACTCCGTGAGCATAAATATCACGCACATCACCATTAAAATTTAATGCCAAGTCAATATCGTGAATCATCAAATCAATTACAACATCACAATCTGTAATACGCGAACTCATTTTGTTCGTGCGAATAAAATCAATATTAATAATTTTATGGGTATTTGGAGTAAGAATATTTTTAAGTGTTAGCACAGCAGGATTATATCTTTCAATAAAGCCTACTTGAATATTGAGTGATTTCTCCTTTGCGAGTGTGAGAATAATTTGAGTAGATTCTAAAGTATTGGTTAAAGGTTTTTCTACAAAAATATTTTTGACATAATCACTCACTTTATTGATATAATCAAAGTGTGTAAAAGTAGGTGTTACGATAATTGCCCCATCGCAGCTTTTTAAATCCTCATCAATATCTTTAAGTATCTTAACACCAAAACGCTCACTCATCACCTGACAAAGCTCTTGGTTTGTATCATACAAAAATGCAATTTCTACATCTTTAAGCATACTTAAGATTCTAAGGTGATTTTGCCCCATTTTACCAATGCCAAAAAGTGCTATTTTAATAGGTTTATCCATTTACAGCCTTTATCACTTCATCTTGCTCTTGACTTGTAAAAAATGGGCTAAAAGGCAAAGAAAGTATCTCATTGCATACCGCCTCACTTATAGGAAAATCGCCCTTTTTATGTGCATAAACCTTGCTTACAACCTCTTGTAAGTGCAATGGAATGGGATAATGCACTGCATAAGGGATATGAGCTTGAGTGAGCTTTTCTATCATTTGAGCTCGGTTTTGAATGCGAATTGAATATTGCGCATAAGCACTCACATTGCCCTCTTGAATAAAAGGAGTAATAACATTTTGGAGATTTTCATCATAAATCTGTGCAATTTCTTGGCGCTTGGCAATTTCAAAATCTAAATATTTAATCTTCACATTAAGAACTGCTGCTTGAAGTGCATCAAGTCGTGCATTCAATCCAATAAAGCTATGTTCATAACGTTTAGTTTGCCCATGGTTAAGTAAATAACGTATTTTTTGCGCTAATTCATTATCGCTTGTAAAAACTGCTCCTCCATCACCATAACAACCTAGCGGCTTACTTGGAAAAAAGCTAGTAGTAGCGAGAATACTTGCATTGCAAGATTTAAGAATCTTATTATCACACCTTTGACTAGCCCCAAAGCTTTGAGCTGCATCTTCAATGACAGGAATATTGTGCTTTGATGCAATAGCATTTATAGCTCCCATATCAGCCATTTGTCCAAAAATAGCCACAGGAATAATTGCTTTTGTATGCTTTGTGATGGCACTTTCGAGCTTTGTGCTATCAAGATTATAAGTTTTCTCATCAATATCTACAAATATCGGCTTCGCTCCAAGTAGCATAATTGCCTCTACACTTGCAATAAAACTAAATGGAGATGTAATTACCTCATCACCATTTTTTATATCAAGTGCCATTAAAGCTAAAATCAAAGCATCTGTCCCGCTACTGCACGCAATAGCATTTTTAGCACCTATATATGAAGCAAGATGTGATTCTAATTCCTCAACAGCCTTTCCCATAATAAATTGTGAAGAGTGCAACACATCTTGTATTGCACTATCAATTTCGCTTTTATGATGTTCATACTGCGCTTTGAGATTGATAAATTCCATAATTGACCTTAATAATGAAGTAGAATATTATAATCAAATTAACTTAAAAGAACTATTCTTGCACCTCTTTATCCATACATTCTATAATTTTACGTGCAATTTCCAAAGCAGAAGCATCTCCATTGATAATATATTTGGATTGTTTTTTATAAATACTCTTACGCTCATTATAAAGCTGCCTTGCTTTTGAAATATCACTAAAAAGTGGACGCTTTTCTTGTTCTGTAATAGTCAATCGCTTTAAAATGCTTTCAAAACTCATATCAAGCCAAAACACATAGCCTAAATATGCTACATCATTATAAATAGGCATACCTCCGCCTGTAGCAATCACAGCATTTTTAACATTAGCGGAAAGCCATAAAATAAGTTGGGATTCTATACGTCTAAATCCACTCTCGCCCACTGATTCAAAAATTTCGTTTATACTTTTTCCCATATTTTGCTCTATAATTTGGTCAGTGTCAAGCAAAAAACGTCCTCCAAGTAACGCAATTTCTCGCCCTATGGTTGTTTTACCGCTTCCCATAAAGCCAATTAAAACTATATTCTCCACACTTACTCCAAAGTAATCGCAAAACCATCACGTTGAGGAGTAATAACAGGTTTGTAACGTCCATCAAACCCGATAGATATTCTATAGAATCCTTCGTGTGTGGAGATTTCTGCATCACTAAAATATTTTTTACCAAGCTTAATTTTCTGGCTTTCATTGCTTTTTGTGCCTTCAATATCAAGCATAAGTCGATAAGGTTTAGGCAAAATAAAATCACGCAATAATTTTTTACGCGTAGCAATAAAAAGACTGCTTCTGTTAATAATAAGCTCAAATTCACCAAGCTTAAAACGATTTTCTGCATTATATGTAGCCCCTTGTGCTTTTTGTGCAATAAGTAGAGGATAATGCCAATCTATACTCTCATCAAGCTGAATAGTTTTGCTTTCAATAGAACCATCAAGATTCTGATAAGTTACCTGCACACTTTTTAACACTCTTGCAGTGCTTGGCAACACAAATTCTACACTTGAAAGTGGATCTTGATGTATGCTTGGCGCTTGATGTTCTTCAAGTTTTGGTGTAATAACAGATTCAAAAGGATTCTCTCTTGCTTCTAATATATTTGCACAACACATACCCACAAATAATAATACGCATATTAACATTTTCTTTTTCAAGGTTTTAACTCCTTTAATTCAAAAATTTGCTTTTGTAAATGCGCGTTTTGAGCTTCAATTACTTGTGCTTCTTGTAAAAGATGCTTTTTTTGCGACTGTAATCGCAAAAGCACTTCTACAGAATTACTTCCAAAAAGCAAATATCCTAAATAGAGTCCTGTTACTAACAATAACCCAAAAACAATCAACCACACACGATTGATATAAAAAAAACGCCATAATTTTGAAGGCTTTTCTAATAACTCTTGGGTTTGTTTTCTCATCTTTTACTGCTTATTTAACGCTTAAAAAGTGTTTTTCCAATATATTCCGCATCACTAATCTCTCGCTCAATTTCAAGCAAACGATTATATTTTGCAATCCGCTCACTTCTTGCAGTTGAGCCAGTTTTAATCTCACCTGTATTAAGTGCCACAGCAAAATCTGCAATAAATGTATCTTCACTCTCCCCACTACGATGACTCATTATGCACTTATAATTATTACGTTGGGCAAGGCGCACAGATTGCATTGTTTCACTCACGCTACCGATTTGATTAGGTTTAATCAAAATTGCATTAGCTATATTTTTTTCAATACCTTCTTGAAGAATTTTTTTATTTGTAACAAATAAATCATCGCCCACAAGCTGAATTTTATTGCCAAGTTTTTGAGTAAGAAGTTTCCAACCCTCCCAATCATCTTCACTTAAGCCATCTTCAATAGAAACAATAGGATATTTTGCTACAAGATTCTCATAATATGCAATCATACCTGCACTATCAAGCACTTTGCCCTCTCCTGCCAAATGATACATACCATTCTCATCTACAAGCTCACTACTTGCCACATCTAGTGCAATAGCAATCTCATCAAGCGGCTTATAACCCGCTTGTTCAATAGCCTTTAAAATAATTTCTATGGGCTCTTCATTGTTTTTTAAATTAGGGGCGAATCCACCTTCATCACCAATGCTTGTAATATGTCCACTTCCTTTAAGAATCGCTTTGAGATGATGATAAATTTCAGCTGATGCACGCAAACTTTCAGCAAAAGTATCAAAACCCAAAGGCATAATCATATACTCTTGAAAATCCACAGTATTATCTGCGTGAGAACCACCATTAATGATATTAAGCATCGGGGTAGGAAGTGTAAGCGCATTACTCCCACCTAAATAACGATAAAGAGGTAACCTCAAAGATTGCGCACTTGCACGAGCAATAGCCATACTCACGCCTAAAGTTGCATTTGCCCCAAGCTCTGAATAATTCTCTGTGCCATCAATTTTTTTTAAAATCAAATCAATTTTACTTTGGTCATAAGGTGATACCCCATCAAGTTGTGCAGCAATTTCAGTTTTAATATTTGCACAGGCTTTCAACACGCCTTTACCAAGATAACGTTCTTTATCGCCATCACGTAATTCAAGGGCTTCTCTTTTACCAGTGCTTGCACCACTTGGAACGATAGCTGCCGCTCTTGTGCCATCACTTAACCTTACTGCTGCTCTAACAGTTGGGTTTCCACGACTATCCATTACTTCTTGTGCATCAATTGCTTCAATATAAACCATACTTTTACTCCTTAAAATAAATGAAATTATACTTTATCTAACCTATCCTCTGGTGGAGAAATTGTCTCAACAATCGCCTCTCTGATTATTTCAGCCATAAAAGATAAAGTAACACGCATAAGCTTAAGAGATTCTAAATCCTTTTTTATTTCATAGCTTTCCTTATATTTTTGCTCTGCTTCCATATACTCATTTAAACGTTTATTGAGTACCGCCAAAGTATCTTGTTTGAGCTTATCCACCACAACCCCTCCTTATAGAATCTACTCATCAGTTTCTGGTTCATCAGGCAAAGGTAAAATCTCGTCCTTTGAGCCAATTTGCTCTTTAATTTTAGCTGTAATCTCATCAGCAAGAGATTTGTTTTCTTTTAAAACAATTTTAGCATTCTCACGCCCTTGTCCAAGCTTTTTATCATTATAGCTTAACCACGCACCGCTTTTATCAATAATATCAAGCTTGATACCATAGTCAATAATTTCACCTTCCTTACTAATCCCCTCACCAAACATAATATCAAATTCTGCTTCGCGGAAAGGTGGGGCAACCTTATTTTTTACAACTTTTGCTTTTGTGCGATTACCAATTTGCTGGTCATTTTGCTTAAGTGTAGCAACACGGCGCACATCAATACGCACACTTGCATAAAACTTGAGTGCATTACCGCCCGTAGTTGTCTCTGGACTACCATACCCCATAGTGCCAATTTTCATACGAATTTGGTTAATAAAAATTAATGTTGCATTCATCTTGTGAAGCACGCCTGTAATTTTGCGCAATGCGTGACTCATAAGTCGTGCTTGAAGCCCTACGTGCTGATCTCCCATATCTCCTTCAATTTCTGCCTTAGGAGTGAGCGCTGCTACCGAATCAATCACTATTAAATCCACTGCACCACTACGTGTAAGGGTTTCTAAAATTTCAAGAGCCTGCTCACCTGTGTCAGGTTGAGATACAAGAAGATTCTCTGTATCCACACCCAAACGCTTGGCATAATATACATCAAGAGCGTGTTCGGCATCAATAAAGGCACAAATTCCCCCGTTTCTTTGACATTCTGCTACAATTTGTAAGCTAAGTGTTGTTTTACCGCTGGATTCTGGACCATAAATCTCAATAATCCTTCCCTTAGGCACACCACCGATTCCAAGTGCCATATCAAGTCCAAGTGAACCCGTAGAAATACTATCAATTTTTTCAACTTGCTTATCACCCAAACGCACCAAAGCACCTTTACCAAATGCTTTATCAATTTGCTTTAAAGCAAGTTCAATCGCTTTTTGCCTTTTTTCATCTACCATATCTATCCTTAATGTATAAACTACAAATAAATGATGCTATTTTATCTAAGTTTGACTAAATTCTCCTTATAATTTTGTTTAAAAAAACACAGGAGAAACTATGATAAATGTCGCACATAGTCCTGATGCAGACGATTTATTTATGTATTATGCTATTGTTTTTGGGTGGGTAGATTCTACAAACTTACGCTTTAGCAACACGGCTAAGGATATTCAAACGCTTAATCTTGACACATTACAGGGAAAATACGATATTAGTGCAATTTCATTTGCTCTTTATCCGCTTATCGCACAAAATTATGCACTTTTACGCACAGGTGTAAGCTTTGGGAATGGGTATGGACCAAAACTTATCAAAAAAAAAGGAAAAATATGCAAAAAACATTTCAAAGTGGCTTTAAGTGGAGAACATACAACAAATGCAATGATTTTTCGTATTGCTTATCCACACGCACGCATTATTTATAAAAACTTCCTTGATATAGAACAAAGCGTGCTTAATGATGAGGTTGATGCAGGGGTGCTCATTCACGAATCAATTTTAAACTTTGATAAAAGTTTAGAAGTAGAAGCGGAGTTATGGGATATTTGGCAAGAACTAAGCGCTGATAACTTACCCCTACCACTTGGAGGTATGGCTTTGCGTCGCTCTCTTCCGCTTACCACCGCTATAGAATGTGAAAAAATACTTACAAAAGCTGTTGATGTTGCTGTCAATAATAAAAAAATTTTAAGTGAAATGCTTCTTGAGAGAGGTATTATCCGCGTAAATGCCAAAGAGCTTGATATTTATCTTAATCTCTATGCTAATAAAGATTCTATCTCTGTGAATGAGAGCGAAATAAAGGCTATAGATAAACTCTTTGAACTAGGCTATAATGCGGGATTTTATCCACAAATGCTTAAAACACAAGATTACTTTATCCCTACTGAATATGAGCAACTCCGCTTTTCATAAAAAGCGAATCTATAAGCCTATTTTGTCTTGATGATGGGGTGTGAGGGATTCTTTAGCTGTTTGTTTGCGATAGATTCTAAGTAATGAAATAAAAAGTGCTGTAACTGCTGGTCCAAGTATAATTCCCCAAAATCCAAAACTTGTAAGCCCTGCAAGAATGGCAAAGAAAATAAGAAGTTCATTGATTTTCACAGAAGTTTTAAGCACTTTTTTGTTGATAATTCCAATCAAAATAGGCTTAATAATATTATCAATTAACACCGCACAAACAATAAGAGCATAAAGTGCAATAATGAGTGCATTATGTGTATTACCAAGATAAAATTCATATCCTGCCAATGGTAACCACACAAGCCCTCCACCTACTATAGGCACAATTGATGCAAGTCCATAAAGCATACCAAAAAATACTCCATCATAACCAAAAAACATAATCAATATACCAAAAGCAAAGCCTTGAAGCACGATGTTTAGGAGCGAAGTATAAAAAACCACTTTAATAACATTTGTTACTTCATCAAGCACATTTGCAATTTGTATATTTTCAAAAGGAATAAGCTCAATAATATATTCATAGGCTTGTTTGCCATAAAGAAAATAAAAAAATAAAAATACAACAATAAAGCCTGTATCAATGATAAATCCCAAGCTTGATTTGCCAAGTTGAGAGCTAAAATTAAACACATAGCTTAAAATTGATGGAGCAGATATATTATTAAATACATCGCGCAATCTTGATTCTATCTCCGGAAACGAGCTAAAGAGCGCGAGAATTTGTGCTTTGCTACCCTCAATAAATGCACCAAAAGCAGTAGGATTAAGTTCAGATACAGAGGTTATAAGAGTTTTCATCAAAGAGAACAAAGGCACAATAAAGAGTAATACTAATACACTCACACTCACAAATGCACATATCACAGGGTATTTGATATATTTTGAGAGAATGTTATGCAATCCATAAGTAGCGATACAAAGCAAAAGAGCAATTAAAATATCCATTAAATAGGCTGCATACACGTAATACATCATATATGCGCTTACTCCAAATACAAGCCAAAAAAATGTAATTGCTCTCACCTTAATTCCCTTCTTATCTTTAAATATTTTATAGATTCTATAAATACTTATTGTAGCAAAAATTACCAAATCAGCTTTTTATGCTCATAGTGAGTTAATATTTTCTATACAAAAAAATAAGATTACAATATGTATTTGTAAAAAAGTAACAATTTATCCTTTTTAGCATATTTATATATATTACATATTGTAATCTTATTTTTTTGTGATATTATTAAATTCAAAAAATAACAAAATACAACGAGGTATAATATGGCAAATCTCTCTCACCACAATCTTTCACAAGATACGCTTGCACTTCACGCAGGTTATACTTATGACACACAGCGCACAATCAGCGTGCCAATTTATCAAAATACTGCTTATAGTTTTGAGAGCTTAGAACAAGCTGCTGCACGATTCGGACTTCAAGAGATTGGTAATATTTATACACGCTTGAGCAATCCTACCACCGATGTTCTAGGTGCGCGCTTAGCTGCAGTTGAGGGAGGAATATTTGGTGTGCCTACTGCTAGTGGGAGTGCTGCAATTTTTTATGCGATTGTTAATTGTGCGCAAAGTGGCGATAATATCGTATTTTCCAATAAAATCTATGGTGGCACACAAACACTATTCGTGCATACTTTAAAACGATTTGGCATACAAACAAAAGTTTTTGATATTGACAATATTGAATCTTCTTTGGAATCTGTCATAGATGATAAAACAAAAGCGATTTTTTTTGAAAGTATTTCAAACCCACAAATATCTATTGCCGATACGGAGAAAATTACCGCTATTGCTAAAAAACATAAAATTATTAGCATTTGTGATAATACCATTCCCACCGCATTTTTACATAAACCTTTTGATTATGGCGTGGATATTAGCATATATAGTCTAAGTAAGTATATTAATGGGCAAGGAAGTGCGCTTGGTGGAGCAATTATTGAGCGATATGGATTAAATGAATTAATTAAGGATAATCCGCGCTATGAGGTATTTAACACACCTGATGCAAGCTATCACGGATTAATATATGCAAATCTTCCTTTGCCTTGCTTTAGTATCCGGCTTATTACAGAATGGCTTAGAAACATTGGCGCTACTCTCTCTCCACAAGCATCGTGGATTATTCTACAAGGCTTAGAAACTTTAGAGTTGCGTATTAAAAAACATAGTCAAAATGCCCTTAAAGTCGCGGAATTTTTACAATCACACCCTAAGGTGCAAAGTGTGGCTTATGCTGGATTAACAAGTAACCCTTACAATAGACTACTTCAAAAATATTACAAAGATTCCCAAGCAAGTGGGCTTATCAGTTTTGAGGCGCAAAGTTTTGAAGAGGCACAAAAAATTTGTAATGCTACAGAAATTTTTGCAGTCGTAGTTAATATTGGGGATTCAAAATCACTTATCATTCACCCCGCTTCCACAACACATTCGCAACTTAATGCAGATGAACTCTCAAGCGCAGGTATCACACCTTGCACTATACGCCTTAGCATTGGTTTAGAATCTGCAGATGATTTAATACAAGATTTAAAAAAAGCTTTAGAAAAATAAGGAAAACTATGCCACTCATTATCCCAGAAGATATTCCCGCTTATAAATTCCTCAATCAAAATGCTTTTGTTATGGGTTCTCAAAGGGCAAAACATCAAGATATTAGAGCATTAGAAGTGCTTATTGTTAATCTTATGCCAACAAAAATAGAGACAGAAAATCAGATTCTCTCTCTTTTGGCTAACTCTCCTTTGCAGATAAATATTACTCTTCTTTCTACATCAAGCTATATTGGCACAAATACACCCAAAAGCCATTTGGAGCGCTTTTATGTAAATTTTAGCGAAATCAAAGGACGCAATTTTGATGGAGCAATTGTTACAGGAGCACCTATTGAACATTTAGCATTTGAGCAAGTAGCTTATTGGAATGAAATCTCCACAATTATGGATTATCTCAAAAAGCATTGCACAAGCACACTTTATTTGTGCTGGGGAGCAATGGCAAGTTTATATCACTTTCACAAGATTCCAAAAATTTCACTGCCACATAAAGTCTTTGGAATCTTTGCACATCATATTATAGAAAATGATTTACTCCTTAGCGGCTTAGATGAAAATATAAGAATCCCTCATTCTAGGCATTCAGGCATTGATGATCAAAAGGTAAGAAAATCGCAACTCAAAATCTTACTTGAAAGTGATATATGTGGTATTTGCGCACTTAAAGATGACAAAGACTTTTTTATACTTGGACACCCAGAATATGCCAAAAATACGCTTTTACTTGAATATGAACGTGATAAACAAAAGGGTTTAGAGATTACACAACCTCTGAATTATTTTAATGATAAAGGAGAACCTGTGCTTTCTTGGAAATCAAGTGCAAGCGTGCTTTTTTCAAATTGGCTCAATTTTTCTGTATATCAAGATACACCTTTTGTTTTATAATTAGTTTATATTTTCATAAATAAGGATTTTTATGCAGCAAGATAAACAAAATACACATCAAAAAAACCCAAAAGTGGGAGAGATTTATGAGCTATGCAATACTATCTCGCCTTTTAACACACAAGAATCTTGGGATAAAAGTGGTTTAAATCTCGGTAGTTTTCATAATGAATATACAGATATTGTGCTTTGTCTTGAGGTAAATCTCGCTATTGCACTCTCGCTTAAACCAAATACACTTCTTATTACACACCACCCTTTGTTTTTCAATCCTACTGCTCAAATGATAACAGATACATACCCTCATAATATCGCTGCCATTCTTATTCGTAAAAATTGCTCACTCATTAGTCTTCACACAAATTTTGATAAATCACATCTAAATACCTACCTCACACATCAAATTTTACAATGGCATCATTTTGTGCCAAGTGAAGATGGGCTTTTAATGAGTGGGAAGATTCCGCCTATATCACTTCAAAAATTGGCTCAAGATGTATGCAAAAAGCTGAATGCGCCTAGTGTGAGTTTCGTGCAAGGCGATGATATAACATTTCTCAATCAAGAATCTCAAGCATCTCATACAAATGATGCCATTACAGAAGCTTATGTTGTATGCGGAAGTGGTTGCTCACTCCTTTCTCAAATCCAACCAAATCCACATATATGTTTGCTTACAGGTGATATCAAACATCACGATGCAATGATGGCTAAAAGTATGGGCATAAGCCTTATAGACATAGGACACTACGAGAGTGAAAAATATTTTGTGGAAATTTTTGATTCTATTTTGCAAAATGTGGGATATAACGCTATAATTATGGATTGTAAAAATCCATTCTATTTTTGCCAAGCTAAGCATCAATAGATTCTAATCACCTAACCAAAAAGGAAATCCCGATGAATAAGCATTTAAAAGAACTTATAGAAGTGGCGAATTTTGACAAACAAATTGATGACTTAGAACCCAAAATTTCCCAAGCACGTTCCGAACTTAATGAACAAATCAAACAACAAGAGCAAATTTTAAAGAATATAGAAAAACTTGATCGCGAATCTTATAGCATTGAGCTTGAAATTTCTCATCACAACCGAAATATTCAAGATGCCTCTTCAAAACTAGAGCAAATTGGCAAAAAGCAAAAAGAAATTAAAACAGAAAAAGAAATGCGTGCTCTTGATGTAGAATCTGATATTGCTAAAGAAAATATGACTCATTCAAATAGCGAAATTGATCGTCTTGAAACACTGAAAAAAAGTAAAGAAGAAGAGAAAAAAGCCTATGAGCCAAAGCTTGAAGAGCTTAAATCTCTCATTAAAACGCTTGAAGAAAAAACACAAAGTCAAGTCCAAGAAATTAAAAAAGTGCAACAAGAATTATTTAATAAAAAAGAAGCACTTGTGGGACAAATGGATAGTAAAATCACAAGTTTTTATGCCAAAATTAGACGTTGGGCAGGAAATACAAGCGTGGTTTGTGTTTTCAAACAGGCTTGCGGTGGTTGCTTTATCAAGCTTAATGACACTATTTATAGTGAGATTCTTAAAGGCAATGACATTATTAACTGCCCTCATTGCGGGCGGATTCTCTATGCAAATCCCTCTTCAAAAAGCACTCAAACACCAACAAATACAGCTGAAGAAAAACCTCAAAGCAAGAAAAAAACTAAAGCATAGAATCTAAGAGCTTTTTGAGGAATTGTTATGGATAGAGCAGATTCTACAAAAGATTTAGATAAAAATAAAACTCCTCGTTTTCCTTTTACATATTATTGTCTTTGTATAATACTCTATCTTATAGCACTACCTATTTTAATTGCAAATATATTTCGTGCAAAACATCGTGAATCTATTCCAGCACGTTTTTTTTACTCATCGCTTGATTGTGAGCCACAATATTGGTTTCACGCGTGTTCTTTTGGCGAAATAAAATCTCTTGAACCCCTTATCAACGCATCAAAAACTATGCCTTGCACCATTCTTATTACAACTATTACACATACAGGTTTTAAAGAAGCAAAACGCCTATATCAAACGCATTCTGCAGATTCACAAGATACAGCCCATATTGTCGTGCGTTATTTACCTTTTGAAATATTTTTGCCCTTATGGAGTAAATCTTGTCGCCAACTTAAAACTCTCGTGGTTACAGAAGCTGAAATATGGCAAATGCTTTTTTATCTTGCGAAGTCTCATAGAGCACGCACTCTACTGATTAATGCCCGCATTTCTAATCGCTCACACAAAAATTATCAACGTTTTGCGTGGTTTTATCAAGGCATTTTTAATCTTATTGATGAAGTGCTTGCTCAAAGTCAAATTGATAAGGAGCGTTTAGAGAATTTAGGTGCACATAATGTTGAAGTTTTTGGTAATCTTAAAACACTCAATACTCCCTCACTTAGCGCACATTATACCAAACCTTCCTCTGCTGTATTTATTGGCGCAAGCACACATAGAGGCGAAGAAAAGCTTATCCTTGAAGCCTTTAAAGCTCTTAAAAATGCTCAAAAATCATCTGATAACTCTGCACTTTTACTCATTGCACCGCGCCACCCAGAACGTTTTAAGGAAGTGTATGAATTAAGCCTACGCACTTTTACAAACACTACACTTTTCTCACAAACACATTTGAATGCTCATAATGCAGATGTAATTATTATTGATACACTTGGAGAACTTAATAATCTCTATGCAATAAGTGATGTTGTCATACTTGGTGGTGGTTTTGCCAAAATAGGAGGGCATAATCCGCTTGAGCCCGCTTATTTTCATACAAAGCTTATAAGTGGAGAACATATTTTTAATCAATACGCACTTTTTGAGGAAATAGAACATTATGTGCTGATACCTCCCCAAAGCTTAAAAGATACGCTTCTTAGATGGGAATCTCTACCCAAGAGCGCCATTAAAACAAATTCCCAAGACAAACTCACTACCCTTATACAAAAGATATACTGATGTATAAAGATAAGGCTTACAAAGTCCTCGCCCGCACACATAATATTTCTCATAATCAAGCTAAATCTCTTATTGATAAAGGACTTGTCTTCGCTGCAGGCAAAAAAGTAAATATCGCACGACTTGAAATCCCAATCCATACTGCCTTTGAGATTCTTAAACCCAAAAAACCTAAAGTGCTTTTTACCGATGAACATATCCTTGCGCTTGAAAAACCACCATTTATAGAATCTTATGATTTAAGTAATATGTTTGAAGGCTGGCATTTGCTTCATAGGCTTGATAGGGAAACAAGTGGTGTCATTTTGCTCATTAAGGAAGGAAGTGCTTTTCACATAAAAGCAAAAGAAGCCTTTAAAAATCAAGAAGTTTATAAAGAATATGTTTGCCTTGTGCACGGAATCCTAGCAGATTCCATAGAAATAAATAAAGCAATCTCTACAACAAAAAGAGGTTTTGCAAAATCACGCATTGATAAAAAAGGGTTAAATGCACTCACTCTCCTCACCCCTCTAAGTATAATGGGTAAAAAAACCTTGCTCAAAGCCCTTATCAAAACAGGGCGCACACATCAAATACGCGTGCATTGTCAAAGTATCAATCACCCTATACTAGGCGATAGAATCTATGGTAAAAATGATGAAGCAAAACGTCTTATGCTTCACGCCCATAAAATCGCGCTTTTGGGCTATGAATTTACTTCGCCCCTGCCAAAAGAACTACGTATTGGAGAATGATAGCTATGCAATATTTTTATTCTCACGGATTTCACTCTAGTCGTGATTCTCAAGCGTATAAGCGGCTTTGTTGTGGTTTAGATATTGAGCCACAACAACTTGTTTATGACAATGGCGCAGATTTTTATACAAATCTGTATAGCTGCAAAAGTCAATTACAAAATTGTATAGAATCCAATATGCCCTTTGGTTTTATTGGCAACTCTTTGGGGGCATTTTACTTATGGCAACTCACACTATTTGCGCCCACTCTAAGTATTCCTACACCTCATACGCTTATTCTTTTCAATCCTGTTCTTGAACCCTTAGTGCAACTTAAAAAATATATCAATCAACCTCAAATCAATACTACAACGCATCAAAGTTTTACATTTAGTTATGATTCGTGGGTTTCATATGCGCATTCCTTGCGTATGCCTTTAGCAAAACAGATTCAATGTATTGTATGCCTTTCACTTGATGATGAACTCATTGATGTGCAAGTTTCAAAAGCCTATTGGCAACATTATGCGCGTATTGTAATGATTGAAGGTGGTCATATTATTACGGATTTTTCACCTTTTAAACAAACACTTGCACCTTTTCTTTAATCTACTCTGCTGTTCTATTTTCCTATGTTTTCACTCAAACCCGATATACAATTTTGCGCTTTACAATCAAGTTTGGATACAACCTCACCAAGCTCATTATATTCTTTTTGCCAAATGGCTTGATTCTCTTCATAAAGCATTTGCATTTTAGGCTTTCCGCTCGGATAGAACCAACTTACTTCTACTTTTTTTGGCACTCCTGTATCATAAAAACGCTCTATCATTACAACACCATTTCCATCATAGGTTCGCTCACGTCCAGTCTTTTGGTCATTATTAAAACTTGCCTCTTCACGCACAATACCATTTACATCATATTGCTTCATATCACCATTTTTTAATCCATCACGATAATTGACGATTTCTTGTATCTTGCCATTTTTAAAAAATCCACGACTAATACCCTCAATCTTGCCTTGTTTATAGGTATATTGTCTTGCAACTTTTCCATTATCATAATATTCTATAACCTTGCCATCAAGCAAACCATCATTATAATCAGCTTCCTTAGCAAGTGTGCCATTGCTATGATACCATTTGGCTTTGCCAATAATTTTACCCTCTGAATAAGTAATTTCGGATTTAAGTATATTTTGAGGATAAAATTCTTGTGCCAAACCTTCAAGCTTATTGTTTTTATAATTTGCATCATAAATAACTTCACCATCACGGGAATATTTCATCTCACGACCTTCTTTACGTCCATTAATAAAGTGCATTTGATGCAATAAATGCCCTGTTTGATCATACCAAGATTCTCGCCCGTGCTTAATCTCTGTGCCTTTAATGTAAGTTACACGTCTTTGTTTTACCTCACCAGCAGTTTCAGTATTCGTAATACGCACTTCTAACTCTGCGCTATAAATTAAACCTATTAAACTTATGCAAATAATAATATATTTTAACATTTTATGTTCCTTATATTTCTAGCAAACATATCGGCATCAGCATAAAAAAATCAATTTATTATAGAAAGAGAAAGCTTTTAGTTATTATGCTTTACACCAATTTGGTAATACTCAAATCCTTTAGATTCCATATCAAGATGTTGATAAATATTTCGTCCATCAAAAATAATAGGATTCATAAGAAGTTTTGCAATTTCATTAAAGTCTGGGCTTCTAAACTCACGCCATTCTGTTACAATCACAAGCGCCGCACAATCCTTTAATGCCTCATATTTACTCTCCTCTAAGGTAAGAGATTGCATATAATCTTTAAGATAGAATTGTGCCTGTCCATAAGCCTTTGGGTCATAAGCTTTAATTTTTGCTCCCCTTTTACTTAACTGCTCTATAAGCACCAAGGAGCTTGCTTCTCGCATATCATCAGTTTCTGGCTTAAAGCTAAGTCCCCACAATGCAAAACTAAGCCCTGATAAATCTTCGCCAAAATAGCGCACGATTTTTTCTACCAAAAGCATTTTTTGCTCATTATTTACACGTTGAACTGCACCTAAAATACACGCATCATAGCCAAAATCTTTTGCGGTTTTTTCTAATGCACGCACATCTTTAGGAAAACAACTCCCACCATAGCCACAACCCGGATAAATAAAACTATATCCAATACGCGCATCTGAACCAATACCTAATCGCACATCATTAATATTTGCTCCCACGCGCTCACAAATTTGACTCATTTCATTAATAAAGCTAATTTTCGTAGCAAGCATAGCATTTGCGGCATATTTTGTCATTTCCGCAGATTCTATCCCCATAGAAATAAATCTATCGCTTTTAAGCAAAAAAGGTGCGTAGAGTGTCTTCATTGTATCTAATGCTCTTGTAGAATCTGTTCCAATCACTACTCTATCAGGGCTCATAAAGTCTTTAATCGCCATTCCCTCTTTAAGAAATTCTGGATTACTTACCACATCAAAAGCTACTGAAGTGATATGACGCTTTAGGAGCGTGGATTCTATTAGTTTTCGCACTTCCCGTGCAGTGCCAACAGGAACTGTGCTTTTATCCACTATAACCACATATTCACGCTCTATATACGTCCCAATATCCATTGCTACATTGCGCACATAAGATAAATCTGCACTTCCATCATCGCCCATAGGTGTGCCAACTGCGATAAAAATTACTTCAGCATTAGAAATTGCTTCTTTTTTGTCAGTAGTAAAACAAAGTGTGCCAAGTGCAGTATTTTCGCGCACTAAAGATTCCAAACCGGGCTCATAAATCGGAATATCCCCTTTTTGAAGTTGCAAAATTTTCTTAGAATCCACATCAAGGCATACAACATTATTTCCCATTTGAGCAAAGCAAGCCCCTGCTACAAGTCCAACATAACCACTACCTATAATTGTAATATGCACTCTTTCTCCTTAAGGCATTTTATACAAAATTAAATTTATATTTTTAAGAGATTAGTAAAAATTGTTTTTAAAGCACGCTGAACTAAACGCTCTTTTTGCTCTTGCGTAATTTGTGGCTCTTCGCCTATGCCAAGATATTTTTTTCCACTCATTTTCATAGTGCTTGAGGCATTTTGAGTGATTGTATAATTAGCTCTGCTCATAACAAACCTCACTTCACTTTTTAAACTAGCTGAACTTTGGGTGCTAACGGCGCTTGTATCTTTTTTACTCTCTTTGACTTCAAGTCCATATTCAATATTTAATACATACCCTTTTTCGCGATTGTTTAATTTAGATTCAACGACAAAACAACCAGAATCTCTAAGAGCTTTATCCAAAATTGTTCTAAAATCTTGCTTTGAAAGCACATTTTGTCCAATATCATTGATTTGCCCTAGTGTGATTGTGTATTTTGCCTCGTTACACATTTTTTCTATTTCATTTTGTGTGCTTGATGGTGTAGGCTTATTTGAAAAACAACCTGTCATCAAATACATTATGCCAATCATTCCAATAACATATAAATGCTTCATTCGTCACTTCTCCTTAATTATTGCATAATAATAAACAAAGTCTATTCTATCTTAAGAAGATAAATTGAACAAAAAAAGAGTGTTACTTGTTTATTTGTAAGAAATTCTTTAAGAGAAAAATAAATTGAGAAAATGCTAGGAAAAAGAGAATCTCACATACATTTATTCTTGCAATGTGAGATTTATAATTGAGTATTAAGACATTACTGGATGTGTGCCATCTCTCATATCCGCACCAATATAGTCGCGATTAGCAGTTCCTAACTCGCTCCATACAATGCAACCATCAGTCGGACAAGCACTCGCACACGCGGGTTGCTCATTATGTCCGACACACTCTACACACTTATTTTGATAAACATAATAAGTGCCCTCGCCTGTTGGATTAGCATCATCATCTACAATGGCACTTACAGGACATTCATCAATGCAAGAACCACAAGCGATACAAATATCTGTAATTTTTACAGCCATTTAGTTCTCCCTTATTTGTTGTTTATGGGCTTAAAACCCAGCTGAGAGTATAATCATATTTATCTTAAAAAATACATAAAATTAAGAATAATAAAATTTTACTTTACTAATAATTACAGCTAATTGAATAAGTGATTTAAATGGCATAGAAAGAATCTAATGGCATTTTGGATATAATATCCCCAATAAAAATAAATCATAAAGGAACCTAATGCTAAATAAAAAAATATTAGTTACAGGCGGAGCAGGATTTTTGGGCTCACATTTGTGTGAAAAACTTTTAAATCGTGGTGATGAGGTGCTTTGTGTGGATAATCTTTTCACAGGCACAAAACAAAATATTATACATTTACTCTCAAATCCCCGTTTTGAATTTATGCGCCACGATGTAACTTTTCCTCTCTATGTAGAAGTTGATGAAATTTATAATCTCGCTTGCCCTGCTTCTCCAGTGCATTATCAATTTGACCCAGTGCAAACAACTAAAACTTCCGTTATGGGAGCAATCAATATGCTAGGACTTGCAAAGAGAGTGAAAGCGAAGATTCTGCAAGCAAGCACGAGTGAAGTTTATGGCGATCCTGAAATCCACCCACAAGTAGAATCCTACAAAGGCTCAGTGAATCCTATTGGTATAAGGGCGTGTTATGATGAGGGAAAGCGATGTGCAGAAACACTTTTTTTTGATTATCAAAGGCAGCATAATTTAAATATTAAAGTAATGAGAATTTTTAATACCTATGGACCTAGAATGCACCCAAACGATGGGCGTGTAGTGAGTAATTTTATCATTCAAGCACTCAAAGGCGAAGATGTTACGATTTATGGCGAAGGCAAGCAAACTCGTAGTTTTTGCTATGTAGATGATTTGATTGAGGGTATGATAAGACTTATGGATAGTAGAGATGGATTCTATGGACCTGTAAATATAGGGAATCCACGTGAATTTAGTATGATTGAACTTGCAAATGCAGTGCTAGAGCTCACTCACTCTAAATCCAAACTTGTTTTTTCACCCTTACCTCAAGATGACCCAAAACAACGGCAACCCGATATTAGCCTTGCTCAAAATGAGCTAGGGTGGAATCCAAATGTTGAGCTTAAAGAAGGGCTAATAAAAACAATTGCGTATTTTAAGGAAATTATATGAAAAATAATTATTTTCTCTATAATCTTAAGGGAATCTCTCGTATGCTAACACCTGCAGTATTTTTGCCCAAAAATCGTGAGAAAATTTTAAAAGATGTGCTCACACGCCCTGATATTGAATATATTAAATCACGTGTAGATTATTATTGCCAATTAAATAATCCTATCACCCTTGATGATGAAGCGAAAAATCTTAGCTTTGTGCGATTTACACGCAAGAAAACCGTGTATTTTTTTGATACCTATGAATACACAAGATATTTTCCTCAAGATTTTAAAGCGCATTTTGCATTTGGCGATATTAACTTTATTTGCCCTAAACCCTCTATTACAAAATCACGTCCAATAAAGGATTATTATGAATCGCATTCTCAACAATTAACATTGGGGGGGGGGCATAACGCTCTTAAGTCTCCACCTTTTAATTATTCTACTTTGCTTAATTTAGAAAAGGTGCGACATTTTACATTTATCAATGATCCATATACCTTTGAAGATAAACAAGATAAACTTTTTTATCGTGGCGGGATTTATCAACCCCATCGCACACAATTTTTTGAAAAGTATTTTAATCATCGGCTCTGTGATTTAGGACATACCGGAAGTAAAAGAGTGCATCACTTATGGCAAAAGCCAAAAATTGGCATAGCCAAACATTTACCTTATAAATTTTTGCTCTCTTTAGAGGGGAATGATGTTGCAAGCAATCTCAAATGGGTAATGAGCTCTAATTCTCTTGCAATTATGTCAAAGCCAAAATTTGAAACTTGGTTTATGGAAGGCACACTTAAATCAAATGTGCATTATGCACAAATCCGCGATGACTATGAAGACTTGGAGGAAAGGTTAGAATATTTCATCAAACACCCAAATGAAGCTAAAGAAATTATCCATAACGCCCAAGAGTATATTAAACAATTTTTTGATACAAAACGTGAAGCTATCATTTCTCTTTTAGTGCTTGAAAAATATTTCTACTACACAGGACAAATCGATAAACTTAGAATATAAAACTAAAGCAGATTCTAAACGATGCTAGAGCTCCCCTAGAGGAGCATTAGCTATTTAACCAGGGCTACCGCTTCGGGAATGATATAAGGAATAAACATAGCAATAATAGCTGTCCAAATACCAATAAGAATGATAAATGCAAGAGAATATTTTAAAGTAAATTTAAATAAATCTGATTCTTTACCAACTAACCCAACCGCTGCACAAGCAATCGCGATACTTTGTGGAGAAATCATTTTACCTACAACACCACCTACAGAATTTGCTGCAAGAAATAATGTTTCTTTAATACCAAGCTCTTGTGCAGTAACTTGTTGAAGCGGACCAAAGAGTAGATTTGAGCTTGTATCACTTCCTGTGATAAACACACCAAGCCACCCAATAACTGGACTAAAGAAAGCAAATAAATCGCCTGTTTTTGCAAAAGCAATACCCAAAGTTGCGCTCATACCACTATTTTTTGAGATAAAAGCAAAGGCAACAACAAGCCCAATTGTGATACAAGGAATTGCCATTTCTTTTAAGGTATCTCCAAGTGCTTCTTCAGCAACACTTGATTTTATTCTCAAAAAAGCGATGGTTAAAAAAGCGGCTACTAAAATCGCTGTGCCTGCTTGAAGCGCAATAAGATTAATGGGCAAATCAATTTTTATAGGATTGCCGCTAGGGTCAGTTATGACACTTGTAAGAGGATTGAAAGCCATACTCACTTGGGTATAGTTTAAGGCTCCAATTTGATAATAACCTATCGTTGCTCCCGCATCATCAATTATAGGCTTTATGCTAAAAAAGAAACTCTCTTTAGGTAAAGCAATAGCTCCATTTATCAATAAATCTGGATTCTCAAATAAAATTTTCTTTGCTTCAAATATTGCTTTAAACCAAGGCTGAGTCCAAATAATTACACAAATAATGAGCAAAATAAACGGAAGCCACGCTTTAAAGACTTTAACAAATTCAAGTTTTTCGTGGTTTGAAAAATCTTTTAAATCATCAAGCCTAAATATATTTGTGGGAGACCAAAACTTCAAAAAAGCTGTGGTACAAACTAAAGATACTACAGCAGAAACTATATCAGGAAGCTCTGCACCAAGATAGTTTGAGCTAATAAATTGAGTAGCTGTAAAGCTCACTGCTGCTACCAAAATTGCCGGGAAAGTTTCTCTCACACCTTTGATTCCGTCCATTAAAAATACAATAAAGAAAGGGATTGTTAAACTCAAAGGCACAAGCATACGCCCAACCATTGCCGCAACAGAATATTGCTCTACACCTACAAGATTACTCATTGCAATAATTGGAATCCCAACTGCTCCAAAAGCCACAGGAGCAGTATTTGCAATCAAACAAAGTCCTGCTGCATATAATGGACGAAGCCCCAAGCCCACAAGGAGTGCTGCTGTAATTGCAACAGGTCCGCCAAAGCCAATGGCTCCCTCCAAAAATGAACCAAAACAAAATCCAATCAAAATCACTTGGATTCTATGATCAGGCGTGATAGTCATTACACTTTGTTTAATTACTTCAAAAGAGCCAGATTTCACCGAAAGCTTATAGAGAAAGATTGCTGCAATAATAATCCAAGCAATAGGCCACATTCCTTGTGCAAATCCTTGCACAAAAGAAGCACCTATGAGTGAAAAAGGCATTTTGTAAGCATAAAATGCCACCAAAGTCGCTACAATCACTGTGATAAAGCCCGCTATATATCCCTTAAGCTTTAAAACAAGCAAACATAATAAAAAACACGCAATAGGTATAAAAGCTACTGCTGCACTTAACCACATATTGTTAAGTGGATCATAAATCTGTTCCCAAGCACCCATTTTTAGAATCTCCTTTAATCTTTATGGTTAGAATCTTTTCAAAATAACAACTGCAACTGCCATTTTGCTATTGATTTTAAAATATCAAAAAAAACTTAACCTTATGAAATAGATGAATGAGTATGTATTTTATATGCCAATGTGTAAAATTTTCACATTAAATCCATTTGACATATAATTGAGAAAATTTTACACATTTATAAAAAGAAAAATAACTAAACTTTTACCTTTTGTATTTTTAAAGCTCCTTATTTATATCATAATTGTTTTATGAAATTTAGGAAGGAGTTAATATGCGAGTATTTTTTTTCTCAACTTGTCTAGGAAGTTTAGCGTATGCTGATACTTGCGTAAATGCAATCAGATTATTACAAAAAGAGGGGTGTGAAGTCATTTTTAAAAAAGACCAAACTTGTTGTGCACAACCAAGCTATAATTCGGGCTATTATGAGGAAAGCCGCAAAGTTGCTCTCCATAATATAGCACTTTTTGAGGGAGAAGAACCAATTATTGTGCCTTCAGGCTCTTGTGCAGGTATGATGAGAGAGGATTATTTAGCACTTTTTGAGGGAAGAAGCGAACTTGAGAAGGTAAAACAATTTTGCTCACGTGTATATGATTTAGGCGAATACCTACATAAGATACTCAATGTCCGATATGAAGATAAAGGTGCGCCTACCAAAGTTACTTGGCATAGTAATTGCCACGCTTTACGCACCTCTAAAGTTGTTGATAGCGCAAAGGCTCTCATTACTTCATTGCAAAATGTTGAGCTTATTGAACTAGAACGAGAAGAAGAATGCTGCGGCTTTGGTGGGACTTTTAGCATTAAAGAGCCGGAAGTATCAAATGCAATGGTGAGCCAGAAAATTGAGGATATTCTTTCAAGAAATGTAGAATATGTAATTTCAGCAGATGCAGGGTGCTTACTTAATATCAGCGGGGCAATGCAAAAGCAAAAAATCGCTGTCAAACCCATTCATCTCTATGATTTCTTAGCCCAAAGAATCGGATTAGGAGCATAATTATGAGCCATCAAGAACATACCAATATCGTCCATACCAAACTCAATGACAAACAACTCCGCACTAACCTTAAGAGTGTAATGGACACCCTTAAAGGGAATCGTAAGAATCTTATCTCTTCTCGTTATATAGATTGGGAGGCTTTACGTGAGCAAGGAAGAGCGGTTAAACAAAAAACTCTCTCTCAACTTGATACTCTCCTTGAACGTTTTGAACAAAATGCTACAAAAAATGGATTCATTGTGCATTGGGCACGCGATAGCAAAGAAACAAATGAGATTATTTATAATCTTATGAGAGAGAAAAATATCACTAAGATTCTCAAAGGCAAATCTATGGCGAGCGAGGAGACGCATCTTAATGCTTTTTTAAAGCAAAAAGGTATTAATCCCATTGAAACAGATTTGGGTGAGCTTATCATTCAACTTATTGATGAGCCACCTGTGCATATTGTCGCCCCAGCTATTCATAAAAACCGCTATCAAATCGGCGAAATATTCCAACAAAAACTTGGTGCAAACTTAGAATCTGAACCAGAAAAACTCAACGAAATCGCTCGTGTGCATTTGCGTAAAGAATTTCAAGAATTTAAAATGGGACTAAGTGGGGTTAATTTTGCTATTGCTAATGAGGGAGCAATTTGGCTCATTGAAAATGAAGGCAATGGGCGTATGAGCACTACTGCAAGTGATATTCATATAGCTATTTGTGGCATTGAAAAGATTGTGGAGAGTTTTGAAGATGCTTCTATTCTTGACACACTCCTTGTGCCTTCAGCTACAGGCGCACCCATTACTTGTTACAATAACATTATTACTTCTCCACGCAAAAATGGCGAGCTAGATGGTCCCAAAGAAGTGCATATTATCCTCCTTGATAATAATCGCTCAACCATACTTAAAGATGCGCATTTTTACCGCTCTCTTTCTTGTATCCGATGTGGCACTTGTCTCAATCATTGCCCTGTATATGACAAAATCGGAGGACACGCTTATCTTAGCACTTATCCTGGACCTATTGGTGAAGTAATTTCTCCACAGCTTTTTGGTATGAAAAATTTTGGACATATGGTGAATCTTTGCTCACTCTGCGGACGATGTAGTGAAGTATGTCCTGTGAAGATTCCGCTTGCAGAGCTTATTCGTGATTTGCGTAGTGAAAAAGTAGGGCAAGGACGCAAGAATCTTAAAAATAATGATGGCTCATTGCGTGATAAAGGTGAGGAATATGCAATGAAACAATTTGCTAATGCTGCAACTAATGGTGATGCTTGGCGTGAATTATTGAATTTGCCAAACAAGCCTCTACTTATGCCTCTAGTAAAGCTTTTTAGTGGATTTATACCCGGGCTTAAAAATTGGGTGGCTTATCGCACTTTCCCTACTTTAAATGGGAATCTCCATAAAAAAATATCACATATGAAAGGAGTAATTTATGAGTAAGCAAGCTATTTTAGACAATATCAAAGCCTCACTTCAGGCTAATCCGCTTCATACAGAATCCTCGCATTATGCTAATCCGATGAAAAGCACAAATTCTGATAAAGTGCAAGAATATATCAGCTTACAAAATGCAAATAAAGCCATTGTGGTAGAATCTAGTCCAAATACTCTAATACAAGATATACATAAAGTTCTTGCAGAAGCAAAAGCACTTAAGATTCTCTATAATCTTGATATTGAAGATGAGATTGATATACAAGCATTACATAAGGATATGTCAGATTCTATGAGCCTTATTCCTTATGAAAAAAGTGTTGATGAGACAAGAGAGGAGCTTTTTAACATTGATACTTCAATCGTGAAAGCGCGATGCGGTGTGGCAAATCTCGGTATTATCGGCATTACCTCTAGCAATCGTGCTCCGCGACTTTCATCACTTATCACAAGAACTTGTATCGTGCTTCTTAAGAAACAAGATATTGTTGCACATCTGTATGAAGGTGTTCAAAAGCTCAAAGCCTGTGGTAACGAGGAAATCTTGCCAAGTAATATGATTTTTATTGCTGGTCCTTCACGCACTGCTGATATTGAGTTACAAACTGTCTTTGGTGTGCACGGCTCATTGCGAACCTATGTGATTCTTTATTAAAAGGAGCTCTATGAATGTTTTTGCGCGGTTTTGGTTTGAAAAAGATAATAAAAGCTACATTGGGGTAGGACGCGCAGAGCTACTCACTCGTATAGCCAATACAGGCTCAATTTCAAAGGCTGCAAAAGAGATGAATATGAGCTATAAAGCCGCTTGGGATAGTGTGGATATTATGAACAAGCTCTCCCCCTCTCCACTTGTGCAATCAAATAATGGAGGCAAGGGTGGTGGTGGCACAAAGCTCACTCCTCTTGGCTTTGAAGCACTCCAAGCATTTAATGAATTAGAACGAGTAAAAAATATCTTTTTTGATTATTTGGATAATTCGCAAGATTTTAATGAACTTTTGCAAAAAATCGCCCACTTAGAATCCGTCCTGAAAGACTTTAGAAAAATTAATTTGCCCCCTGTATGTTGATATTTCTAGAATCTTGACTTCGTTATATAAAATTATATACAATTATATTTATTACTTAAATTCAAGGAGAGATATGAAAAAGTATTTTTTAAATAAAGTGCTTCATATCTGTATGTTCAGTATGATTTTTTGCACAAGTGCAATAGCTGAAGAAATTAATGTCCTTGCCGCAGCAAGCCTCAAATATGTGCTTGAAGACATTAAAAGTGCGTATGTAAAAACGCACAAAAAAGATAAGATTCACATAAACTATATCTCATCAGGCAAGGCGTATGCACAGATTCAAAATGGTGCCCCTGCTCATCTTTTTATCGCTGCTGATGTAAGCTATCCACAAAAACTCTATGATAAAAAACTTGCTCCTTTACCCCCTATCAATTATGCTAAGGGAAAACTTGTGCTTTTTAGCGCCAATGCTGCATTTAAAGTCAAAAGCATTGACATACTTCAAAATACTAACATTACTCATATTGCTATCCCAAACTCTAAACTTGCACCTTATGGTAGAGCAGCAGAGGAATTTTTAAAATCTCAAAAACTTGATAAGAAACTCAAAAACAAACTAAGCACAGGAGATTCTATCGGACAAACCACAACCTATGTGCTTACAGGTGCAAGCGAAATTGGTTTTAACGCACTCTCTATGGTAATAAAAGATAAAACACCCCATCTCACCTATATCCTTATTGATGAAGGCACTTATAAACCTATCAATCAAGCATTGATTATCCCTCTATTTGGCAAAGATTCTCAACTTGCTAAAGATTTTGCTAAATATATTATTCATTCGCAAATAGCACAAAAAATACTCAAAGAATACGGATATGATAAGCCAGATAATGATTAAATCTTTAATGAAGTGGCAAAAATGAATAAAATTCCCGCTCGTATCTCCCATATCGTTACCCATAATGAATGCACAATGATACAAGCAGAATGTGCGCTTGGGTTGCTCCAAATTTTAGTGGTTGAAGCCGGTGATTTTGTCATTAATGACGAAGTTATAGCAACTTTTAAAGAAAATGAAGTCTTTATATCGCCTTTATCCAATACAAAAGGACATTTAAGTATCATAAATGCCTTTGAGGGTATAATAGATACTTATCAACACAGCGGACTTTTTACGCGTCTTCGCATATTGCCAAAAAGTGCGATAAACTCTACTCAACAATCTCTTGTAATCTATGCGCTTCTCCCCTCACTTACCCCCTATCCTCTTAAACCTAAAGAGCAATGTATGTGGTATGTGCCTTGCACGCATATTTTACTTGAAAGGAAAAGCTAGTGGATTTTTTTGAAACAATGCGACTTACTTTCTTAGTTGCTACACTTACTACATTGATTTTGCTTCCTATTGGCATATTTTTAGGTAATTATCTTGCTTTTTCACAAAATCCTTTGCGTCCCATCATAGAGGTGCTTGTATGGCTGCCTCTTGTGTTGCCGCCATCTGTGCTTGGATTCTATCTTTTGATTACTTTTAGCCCTACAAATGCTTTGGGTGCGTTTTTATTAGAGTATTTTCATCTTAAACTTGTTTTTAGCTTTGAAGGGCTTATTTTAGCAAGTATCATTTTTTCTTTACCCTTTATGTGCAACCCTATCAAAGCCGCTCTTTCAAGCCTTTCACCCACGCTTAAGGAAGTAAGTTTCACACTGGGCAAAAATAGAATCTACACACTCTTTTTTGTCCTGCTTCCTAATATTAAACCTGCTCTTCTCTTAGGTTGTGTTACAAGCTTTGTGCATACTATTGGTGAATTTGGCGTAGTAATGATGATAGGGGGTAATATCCCAAATCAAACGCGCGTGGCAAGTATCGCTATTTACGATGAAGTAGAATCGCTCAATTATGCCCTCGCACATCAATATGCTTTTACACTTTTTGCAATATGCTTTATTTTGCTTCTAAGTATTTTTTATCTTAACAGACGATTCCAACAATCTCAAGGCATCTTATGAGCGATATTGTCTTTCGCTTTAATAAAAAATTGCTTGGGAGCAAAGGTGCATTTAAACTTGAAATAGATAAACAATTAAGCTTTGGTGAGTTTATCGCACTTTTTGGCAAAAGTGGTGCTGGGAAAACAAGTATTTTGCGCGTTTTGAGCGGACTTGATAAAGTAGAAAATGGTTATATTCGCGTAGGTGATACGATTTGGTTAGATTCTCAAAAAAACATTGATCTCCCTCCGCAAAGGCGGCGCATTGGATTTGTTTTTCAAAACTACGCCCTCTTTCCTCATCTAAATGTATATGAAAATATTTGTTTTGGGCTCAAAAACAAACAAGATAGAATCTTTGCTGATGAACTCGTAGCTCTTATGGACTTGCAATCCCTTAAAAAGGCGCACATTTATCAACTCTCTGGTGGACAATCTCAACGCGTAGCACTTGCGCGTGCCCTTACTTCGCGACCTACACTTTTGTTGCTTGATGAACCTTTCTCTGCACTTGATAATGCAATGGCACAAATCCTACAAAATGAACTCAAAAAGATTCACAAACACTTCAATCTCACAACTTTACTTGTGAGCCACAATCTAAGTGAAATTTTCTCTCTTGCTTCTCGCACTTTTGTCATAAAAGAAGGGCAAATTATCAGTGATGGAAGCAATCAAGAAGTGTTTATTCAAAAGCGTCTTAGTGCTAAAATCAAACTTACAGGCAAAATTATCAATATATCCATACAAGAGATTGTATGTATTATAAGTGTGCTTTGTCAAAATGAGATTTTTCAAATTGTCTATGACCCCATTGAGGCAGCAAATTTTAAGGTGGGCGAACAAGTAATTATTGCCTCTAAAGCTTTTAGCCCTGTGCTTTATAAGCTTGAGGTATCTTTATAACTCTTTAAAGCCTCTCTCGCAAAAAACTAAATGGTGGCAAAGGCAAAGGCAGCTTAAAAGCATTGGTATTGCCACTATGGATAGAATCTAGCTCTTTGTCATCTTTCAAGCAAATCCTATTAAAACGCATATATTTCACGCCTTGTTCTTCAAATATCTCGCCAAGATCACTTTTACCACAAGTTATACTTTCACCAAAAGGTGCGACAATCTCTTTTGCCTCTCCAACTCTAATGGTATGCCTACAAAATGCCCACTCGCCACTCTCATCAACTTCTGCATTCACTTGGTAACTCCCCTCACTTATGGCAGTGAGATGATTTTGTGTATTAAACTTCTCATAAGGACGATGGATAATATAACCATCAGTGAATCCACGATTTTTAAGTGTATAAAGTTCATTGGTATAAAAGGCACTATTTTCACTGCCATTATAATAATCATCAATAGCTGCGCGATATGCCCTTGCCGTAATGCCAGCATAATAATTTGACTTTGTGCGTCCTTCAATTTTAAGTGCATCTACTGCTCCAGAATCCAAAATTTCACGAATATGCCCACTTAAATTTAAATCCTTTGAATTAAAAATATGCGTCCCCAAGCCCTCTTCCTCTTGTAATCTCATCATCACGCCATTATCGGGGTTTTTTACATAGAACTCTTTGCCATCAAACTTCACAAGCTCATCATTCTCCACATTACGCACAAAATATTCATAATCAAATCGGCAGTCATTGGCGCAACTCCCACGATTTGGCACACGCCCACTCTGCAGAGCAGAAATCAAACATCGCCCAGAAAACGCAAAACACATACTCCCGTGCACAAAAATTTCAATCTCCAAATCAGGCAAATGTTTTTTAATCTCAAGTGCATCTTTGAGACTTATTTCACGGGCGGCAACAATGCGTTTCACACCCATTTCATAAAATACCTCTGCATCAAGCACATTAAGCACATTTGCTTGAGTAGAGAGGTGAATAGGGATTTGCGGAGCAATCTTTTTGCTCAATTTCACTACACCCGGTGCCGCTACAATAAACGCATCGGGATTTAGAGATGCCATTTTAGCGATATGAGATTCTAAAAGTTTAAGTTGGGAATTAAAAGGAAATCCATTAATCGTAACAAATACCTTTTTACCACGCTCGTGAGCATAGGCTACACCTTGCGCGAAATCTTCAAAACTGAAGTCTTTTCCCGCGCGCGTGCGTAAAGAAAAATGGCTCACGCCTCCATATACTGCATCTGCACCATAAGCAAGAGCAATCTTAAGTTTTTTAAGATTCCCAGCAGGAGAAAGGAGCTGGACTCTAGAATCTGCCATTATTTTGCGCCAAATGAAGCAATAAGAGCCTCAATATCGTCCTCATTGGCAACATCTTCCTTATTATCTCCCGCAATAAATACCGCTGAACTTACGCGCTTACTATCATCAATTTTGCCCTCAAATAAAGAATTCATATATTGTGCTAATGCACGCATAACATTGATAACGCGTTCAATTTTTTGACGATGAATATCTTGATATTGCATTAAATCCATTGCCTGCATTGAAGCATCATTAATGTCATTGGCTGCATTTAAAATAATTTTTTCACTTTTTTGCAATTCTTTTGTAGATTCTAAAGCACTTTGAAAGCTCTGAATATGAGGAAATGTTGCACAAAGCTTACTGAAAAGATGCTCTTGATTTTCAAGATATTTTTTAATATTTTTAATCTCTTTTTCAATTTTTGCCGCACTATTGCTCATAATTTCAAGCTGGTCAAAAATCTGAATACCCTTAGCTTCTGTATCTTGAGTCACTTCATCAAGCTGATGCACTACTTTATGGTCTTCAGTAGGTGGTGGTGGAGGCCACTTTTTATCAGCCTCCACACGAAAATCATTAGGGTCAATAGTTTCTGTTTTAAACTCTTCTTGTGTGTCTGATGTATCAGAAAGCGCATCTACTTCACTTATATCTGGCTCTCCATTCATAAGAGAATCTAACTCTTCTTGGGTCATTATATTGCCTTTTTTTTATTCAAAATAATGGAATGCGTATTATACAACATTACATTGAATGGATTATTAAAATCAGCTAAGTGCTTTTGACTACACAACTTAATTATCTTTCGCACTTGTATGCACAAGAACAGATTCTATAATCTCATCAATATCTCCATCAAGCACACCGCTTGTATCACTTGTAGCAAATTGAGTGCGCAAATCTTTTACCTGTTGATAAGGAGCAAGCACATAGGAGCGGATTTGATGTCCCCAACCAATTTCACTTTTTTCTTGACTTGCTCCTTCTTGATTTTTTTGCAACTCTAACTCATAGAGTTTGGATTTTAACATTTTCATCGCCGTAGCCTTGTTTTTATGCTGACTTCTATCATTTTGACATTGCACCACTATACCTGTAGGAAAATGAGTGATTCTAATAGCAGATTCTGTTTTATTGACGTGTTGTCCGCCTGCTCCACTTGCACGATAAGTATCAATGCGTATATCTTTGTCCTCAATCTCAATGTTTATATCATCATCAAGCTCTGGACTTACCTGCACACTAGCAAAACTCGTATGCCTCTTAGCATTTGCATCAAAAGGAGAGATTCTCACTAAACGATGCACACCATTCTCGCTTTTAGCATAACCATAAGCATTTTCGCCTTTTATGATAAAAGCCACACCTTTAATCCCTGCTTCCTCGCCATCTTGGTAATCAAGCAGCTCAACTTTAAACCCCCTACGCTCACTCCAACGCAAATACATACGATAAAGGATACTTGCCCAATCTTGAGATTCTGTGCCACCAGCACCGGGCTGAATAGTAATAATAGCATTTGAACCATCATTCTCACCACTTAACATTACTTCAATCTCAACCTTTTGAATATGACTAAGTAAAGAAGGTGCTTGCTCAAAAAGCAACTCTAAAGTGCGAGAATCTTCCTCGCTCATAGCTATTTCATATAGTTCTAGTGCATCATCAATTTCTTGTTTTGTGTTCGTATAAGTTTGTAGCATTCGCTCACATTTTCGCTTTTGCTTCGCTACTTCTGCTGCTCTTTTGCTATCATTCCAAAAATGCTCATCTTGCTCAAGATTCTCAATATCTTTAAGCTGCTTTTGAAGCGAAGTTGGATTAAGAATCTTTGCAATATTCTCACATTTATTGTGCAAAGTTTTAAGTAACTCACCATATTCATAAGAATCCATATTCTACCCTTGATTTTAAAAACTCAAATTGTAGCACATATTTATAATTTCCTCTTAACTTTTTATTTTGCTATGAATTCTCTTAATGCTTGAATTAGGCTATTTTGTGCCTTTTTAATAAAAAGTTAAAATTGATAACCCAAAGAGGCAGAGAGCAAATGAAGTTGTCCGAATCCACCTGTTTGATAAATACTTTTACGCCCATCTTTAAGACTTAGACTATATGCAACGCCTAGATTCCATTGCTCACTAAATGTTTTTCTCACTCCTGCACCAAACATATAGGCATTACTATCGGGGATTCCTATTTTATCTTGAGGCACAGGGGATTGGTCAAATGCCGCAGAAAACATTAGAAGTAGATTCTTTTGTGTCAAATAAGTAACCCCTAAACGCAAAGCAATAGTATCCTGCCAACCATCACCCATAGCCACTGCACCATAATCAGCTAACCCCATCATTGCTTCTAATTGTTGCGAACTAAATTGCATTACCATACCGCTAAGAGGCGTAAATTTGGGATTGCTAAAGTTAAATGCAAATTTATCTCCCTTGCTCCAATAAATTCTCTCATATACAAACTCTACACTTAATTGCTCAAAATAGTGCATTATTGCAATTTGCACGCTTGAAGGAAGCGTAACGCCAAGATTTAAATCTGCTTTCATATTTACATTACCCACAGAACCACCAATATAAGTTGTAGCATCAAGGCCGCCCTTGAGGTTAAAAGTTACGGGAGAAGTATAAACAACACTCAAAGTAGTTTTCTTGCTTTCAAAGGGACGCATACTCATTGCAAGTTTATAGCCAAAGGCAAGATCTGCACCATTACTTTTTTGCTCTACTTTAGTCGCTCCTACAAGCCTTGTAGTAATCTCCATATCTCCCATACCAAAGGCATTTGCCACTTGTTTGGCATCCATTAGAGGGAGATAGCCACGTGGAGCTCCATCGGCATCTGTTTCTGTTGGAGATGGATAAGCACAAGGTCCCGGGTTACTTGTTTGCAAGTTACCATTAAAATCATAAAATGTCCCTGTGTAACAATTCACATATGCTCCTAAGTTTTGAGCTTCTTTCATAGTGTCTGCTAAATTACCACAACCATAAAAATCACTTGTGCTATAACCATTTTGAATACAATAATTTACGCCATTGACAAATTTATAGCCTGTTTGCTCTACCCCATTGATAGTAGTTTTATAAGTTTGATTAGGCACTTTATTGAATAATGTGGGCAAACAAATAGCTGTTTGACTTGCACAAGTCTTATCATTATATCGCCATTCTAAGTTACCATTTGTCCATTCACCCTGATAGTTCTCCCAATTCTTTTTAATTTTTGCGTTAATCTCTGCAACCTTTGCATTATAACCTGCAACATCAATGCTTTGTTTATTGTCATCAACATAAGGAGCAAACACACTCGGGTCAGGCATACCAAACCACCCTTCAGGATTAAATATTGTAGGCATTTGGTATCGGAGTTTATTATTTAAGTGTCCTCCACCAGAAACCCCTAATCCTGCCAAAGCAGCTAAAGCATTACCTTGAGCTGTATTTACTGCATAAATGAGCTGCGCCATAGCTGGTGGCACCATAGATTCTGGAATTTCATCAAAATCTTTAATATTTGTAATCACTTCACCGGGCTTATCTTTTGTGCCAAGTGGAACAAACACAGTGTTTTTGAAATTGCCCATTCCATAGAGAATCCGCGGACTTACCCCAATAGAAATACGTTCATCATAATTCCAGCTCAAAGAAGGACTAAATTCCACCATTGCAATCATCACATTGCGTAAAAAAGCTCCTGCCTCGCCATTCCAATTCATTGCTAATCCGCTAGGAGCAGTAAAACTTGCACCAAAATTCCAATTTCCCCACTTATTTTTAGCAGTTTTGCTTTTATAAAAAATCTTAGGCACAGGAAAAAATGTCGGGTCAGCAGAACCCTCAACTAATGCACCTCTCTCACTAAATCCCCATTCTCCGTGCTGGTTTTTCACTTCAGAGGGCACTTCAATGGGTGCACTCAAATCCACACCCAAAAAAGTGTTTGCTAAATTTGCCATATTTGAATCAATACCCAATGTCGTAGTGGTGCTTAAGCCCCAATTAATAGAGCCCTCACCAATATTTTTCAAATTCGTATCTGTTGTAAAAACAAAACCCGGAATGTAAATGCCTGTAAAAGTAATATCTAAATCGTGTTTAGCCGTGTCTGATAATGGGTGAGAAAAACCCATATTAGCAGGATTATAATATGCGCTATCCGCCCCATAAGCTCCAGCGACATAAGCAGAATTTAATGCAGTAGCGTTCAAACTTTGCTCGGTTATCTTAAAACCAGAAGCCATACTTAAAGAAAATAAAAGTATTAAAGTCAAAATAATACGCATATTCTTTTGTCCTTACTTACTATCTTTAAATTTCCCTAAAATCCTTAAATATTAAGGATTCTTACTTTTTATCTGCAAACATTCATAAAGGCTTTATATTCTAAAGTTGTCTATGTAACTATAATAAGATGGAATTGTATTATACCTAGATAAACAAATTTTAAAATCACATTAATATCTTTGAAAAATTTTTGCAATTTCTGCTGAATTTTTGGTTTGAGTAAGGGCAAGCATTAAAAGCACACGTGCTTTTTGTGGGTTCAAATCCCCACTGCCAATAAAGCCAAGTTTAGCATCTGCTTCACTTGCTAATACTATGCCATTATTTATCCTTGAGCTTTGCACGACTATTAAACCCTCTTGCATTAATTTTTTAAGCATATCTTTGTGATTCTTATGGATACTTCCAGCGCCACTTCCTGCTATGACTAAGCCTTTTGTGCCTTGATTTGCCAAAGCTTGAGCCGCTATGGCTAAGCCATCATTAGCATAAGAATAAAGAATATCCACTTTTGGCAGAGATCTCAAAGAGCGCACATCAAATTCACTATGAGTTGTATGAGGCTTATTTGGAAATGTGTAGAAAAATACTTTACCATCTAAAATATAGCCCATATCGCCACTATTAGGGGAGGAAAAAGCATCTACATTAAGACTATGTGTTTTGCTCACATATCGCGCACTTTGGATTCTATCATTCATCACTACCATAACGCCCTTACCCTTTGATTGCGTATTAGCTGCTAATGCAAGTGCATTGTAAAGATTCTTAGGACCATCAGCACTTATCGCAGTGCTAGGACGCATTGCTCCTGTAAGCACTACAGGCTTATCACTTCGAGTAGTAAGATGTAAAAAAAACGCGCTCTCTTCCATTGTATCTGTGCCGTGAGTAATAACAATACCATCAATCTTTGGATTCTCAAGCAACTTATTCACGCGTTGAGCCAAAGTGAGCCATATTTCATCATTCATATCCGCACTATCAATATTGGCAATTTGCTCCCCTTGAATATGTGCAATCTCTTGAAGCTGTGGCACAGCCTCAATCAATGTATCAACGCTTATTACTCCTGCATTATAGCCTGTTGTTTTAATTTGAGAATCTACCGCCCCAGCTATCGTGCCTCCTGTGGCAAGAATCACAATATTAGGCTTCTTTATTTTGGCATTTTGCTCAAAGCCTTCCAACTTTTCACTCCTTTTTTCTTTCACTTGCTGTGCTTTCTCTTCACTTGAACAACCTAGCATTCCTAATGCCATCACAAGAACACAAACAAAGATTTGAGCAATACGCCATATACTCATTGTAATCTCCTACAAAATTGCATCTAAATCGAATTATTGTAGGAGATTTTATCAACTATGTCAAGCGCTTTTCGCCTACTCTACTTCAGCATCAATGACATCATCATCTTTTTTCTTTGTATCTGTGCCTTGTTGTGTGCCACCTTGCTCTTTGGCATACGCTGCTTCAGCAAGTTTATGGCTTACTTCTGTGAGATTTTTAATTTTCTCTTCAAGCTCCTCTTTTGAAGCATTTTCATTTTTCAAAGTCTCTTCAAGTGCAGCAACCGCGCTTTGAATCTTTTCTACTTCGGCAGATTCTATTTTATCCTTAAATTCTTCAAGGCTCTTTTTTGTTTGATACACTAGAGAATCCGCATTATTACGCAATTCAATAATTGCTTTTTTCTTCGTATCCTCTTCTTTGTGTAATTCTGCTTCTTTGACCATTTTTTCAATTTCAGCATCTGAAAGCCCACTTGAACCGCTAATCTTAATCTCTTGAGATTTTCCTGTGGCTTTATCCTTTGCTGAAACGGTTAAGATTCCATTTGCATCAATATCAAATGTTACTTCAATTTGTGGCACACCACGAGGAGCTGCCGGAATACCGCTTAAATCAAAGCGCCCAAGCGATTTATTATCACGCGCTAATTCCCTTTCTCCTTGCAATACATTAATGCTCACTGCAGGTTGATTGTCTTCGTAGGTAGAGAAAATTTGTGTTTTTTTCGTAGGGATAGTTACGCCTCTCTCTACAACTTTTGTTGAAATACCACCAGCAGTTTCAATACCTAAACTCAAAGGTGTAACATCAAGTAAAAGTACATCTTTTACATCTCCTTTGAGCACGCCACCTTGTATTGCTGCACCCACAGCCACAACTTCATCAGGATTGACTGATTTATTTAAATCTTTACTAATAAATGCTTTAACGCGCTCTTGCACTTTTGGAATCCGCGTAGAACCACCAACCATCACCACTTCAGAAATATCACTTTGAGAAAGCCCTGCATCTTTAATCACAAATTCAATTTTTTTAATCGTATCCTCAATTAAATCATCAATCAAACTCTCAAACTTCGCACGAGTGATTTTTTTCACCAAATGCTTTGGACCACTTGCATCAGCTGTAATAAAAGGTAGATTAATTTCTGTCTCTTGCGCACTACTTAACTCTTTTTTAGCATTTTCTGCCGCATCTTTTAGTCGCTGCAATGCCATTACATCATTTTTTAAATCAATCCCTTCATCACTTTTAAATTCTTCTGCTGCCCAATCAATGATTCTATTATCAAAATCATCACCTCCAAGAAACGCATCTCCACCAGTAGCGAGGACTTCTACGACATTATCGCCTGTTTCTAAAACGGTAACATCAAATGTCCCACCACCCAAATCATACACCATAATCTTTTCAGCTTCCTTTTTATCTAATCCATACGCTAATGCTGCTGAAGTAGGCTCATTAATGATTCTAAGCACATTAAGTCCAGCTATTGTCCCTGCTTCTTTGGTTGCCTTGCGTTGAGAATCATTAAAATACGCTGGAACAGTGATAACTGCTTCTGTTACATCTTCTCCCAAATAGCTTTGCGCGTCTTCTTTAAGCTTCATAAGAATCTTTGCCGAAATTTCTTGAGGTGTATAAATCTTATCAGCAATTTCTACCGCACACGCACCATTTCTATCTACGATATTATAAGGAAGTCTCTTCTCTGCTTCTTTTGCCTTGTCTTCATTAAACATAAGCCCCATAATGCGCTTAATAGAATACACTGTCTTTTTTGGATTTGTCACTGCTTGTCTTTTAGCAGGTTCACCGACTAGAATCTCACCCTTATCAGTAAATGCTACGATTGATGGCGTAGTATTTTTACCTTCTTTATTTGCAATAATTTTTGCCTCATTTCCTTCATACACTGCCATTGCAGAGTTTGTTGTTCCTAAGTCTATTCCAATTACTTTTGCCATTTTGTCTCCTTTTTGTTTAAATTAATTTTTTACGACACTCACCATAGATGGACGAAGCACTCTATGCTTATACACAAACCCTTTCTGTAAGGTTTGGAGAATCTCACCATCATTCTTGTTTGCATCAGGCACTTGCATCAGGCACTCGTGCAAATTCGGGTCAAATTCTCCATCTGTGGCTATCACTTCCACCCCGTGCTTACTTAATACTTTCAAAAAGCCTTCAAGCGTAAGCTGCAATCCTTGCGCAATCGCTCCTGCTTCTGGGTTACTTTGGGCACTCTCTAGGGCTTTTTCTAATGTATCAAGCACAGGAAGTAAATCATTCATAATGCGCTCATACGCATATTCTAAGCTCTGATTCTTATCTCGTTCTAGCCGCTTTTTCGTGTTTTCGAAATCTGCAAATGCCCTCACATATTGGTCTTTTAACTCCAAATATTTTGCTTGATAATCTATTTCTTGCTCTTGAAGGGTTTGTTGTGCGCTGGTGCTCTCTTGTAACTCTTCACGCATTTGAGTGCCTTCCTCATTGTCTTGAATGTTTTGGTTATATTGTTTTTCTTCTTGCTCTTCCATCAAAATCACACTCCTTTCATTTTAAGATTGAATACAGCCATAAAAATAAGCAAAATCTCTATCTAATGCCCCGATACAAAGCATTCTTGTCTTTTTATCTGGGTGAGTTTTTAGCTTTATATCTTGCATAATTGCCATATAGCCTTTAGGTAACACCTCCTCGCAATACATACCGCTCTCTAAAAAATCAAACATACTTCCATCAATAATAGAATAAAAACTCTGTTCATTGGTATTATGTATGTAAGCTTGAGCCATTGCTCCTACACCAAAATATGTAAGATTCCTACTCTGCACACAAGAAAGTGCATCAAGCAAACTCTGTGCACGAACTTGATGAGCAATTTTTCGCACATCAATAACCTCTAATCCTTTTAGCTCGTGCAAAAATCTCTCTAAAGCACTTGAAAAAGGTAGGGTAATACCAATGCGCTCAAATTCTAGTAAAAGTTTATCATCTTGCAATCTTTGTATATTGCAAAGACGATTACTCTCTTCCACACTCACAGCACAAAAAAGCTCGGCTGCAAAACACGCCTCTTGAATACATTTTACAGAATCTACTTCCACAAGAGACTTCGTATCAAGTTGTTTATACCAATATGATTTCAAAGCACCAAGCGTAGGAATGCGTCCGCTGCTCACGTGAGGTTGAAACAATAATCCCTCATCTGCTAATGCCTTAAAATAATTGCGTATGGTAGCAGATGAGATTTTTGTATTCATAAGAGATTTTAAAGATTCAGAACCAATAGGCTCTTTGTGTTTTAAATACTCAACAATTACACGCGAAAGAAGCAAATCTTTTTTACTCAATTCCTCACCTCTTTAAAATAGCTTTCAGATACAAATCTACATTTTTATGTTATGACTTAAATTTTATACTTTTGTTTCATTGATTAAATTTCTTAAATGAAACATTGTAATCATAACATAAAAATGGCAAATAAATTAGCAAATAAATAAAAATATTGCTAAAAAATACAAAACTTTAGTCTATTGATATAAAGTTATATTAGTAAATATAATTAATAATCTTAATAAATATAATTTACTTATGGGTTTTTATCATAAATATAACATTTACAAACAATTATTGAGTGAATTTTATACTTTTTTTTCATATCATTACCTACAAAATGCTACAATCACTTTATGAATATACATACCACTCAAGTTAGCCCAGAACTTATTGCAAGTATTGCTAGTATTTCGCTTTCTATGTTTAGAAAGAATTTCTTTGGTGTATTTCACGGAGCAATTTCTGCGCGTGTGGCAAAAAATCGCTTTATTATCAACAAACAACAAGCTATTTTTGATAACCTCAATGCGAATTCTATGATTGCACTTTATCATAGACAAGATTATCGCTGGGACGAAGCTAGCTTACACGCTCCTATACACGCAAGTATTTATGAGCATTTCTCTGAAGCAAAATTCATTGCTTATGCTATGCCACCCTATCTTGTTTCCTACTCTCTCAAATATAATGCCCTTAAACCTCAAGATTATTTTGGCTACAAATTTCTCGCCCCCTGCATTGAAATTTTTGACCCCAAAGATTATGAAACTTGGGAAAAACGAGCAGATACTGATATTCCACGATATTTTAAAGAACACAATCATTCTTTTATGTTAATTAAAGGCTATGGTGTATATGCCTATGCTCGTGACATTTACACACTTGCTAAAGTAATTGCTCTTATTGAAAATTCGTGTAAAATCTTACATTATAATGCAAGTTTGCACGAAAGATGTCAAGATAAATCCCAAATATAATTTTTAAGGATCAGGAATGAATGACTTTGCCCTCCAAAGCCTACAAGAATTTTATAAACTCTGTGAAATTCCTCATTGTAGCTTTCATACGCAAGATATGTTTTCCTATCTTTGCACCACACTCACACACAAAGGCTATGAAGTCCAAAGTGATGAAGCCAAAAACATCTATGCTAAAAAAGGTAACCCAAGTGTCTGCCTCCAAAGTCATTATGATATGGTATGTGTAGGAGATTCTACACAACACAAAGGAATACAAACTATCCAAAAAGATAACTTTTTATGCGCAAAAAATTCTAGCCTTGGTGCAGATAATGGTATTGGTATGGCTTGTATGCTAGCCCAAAATGCTCCTGATATTGAGCTTCTTTTTACCAACGACGAAGAAGTAGGTATGATAGGAGCTAATCATCTTGGACTTAAGATAGAATCTTCCCTTTTGCTCAATCTTGATAGCGAAGATATTAATGAAATTGTTTTAGGTTGCGCTGGCGGAGTAGATATAGAATGTGAGATTGACCTTAAAGCATTTAACAAACCCCTTGCACAACTCACTTCTAACTACCCTCATATTTATCGCATTACAAGTAAAGGCTTTTTGGGAGGACATAGTGGCATTGATATACATAAAAATAAAGAAAATGTCATTACAGAATTTGGTTTTTTCCTTGCCTCGCTTGATGTATATATTCTTATGCTTCAAGCAGGAGAAAAACGCAATTCAATCCCCACAGGATTAGATTCTATAATTGCTTGTGCCACGCCTCTAAATGAAACTTTTACTACACCACAGGGTGCTATTTTTGACATTACGCCAATTAAAGACAATATTACTTCTTATCAATATGCTTACCACAAAAATGCAATTATCCCGCTTATATGCGGTATCCATAGTGGTATATATGCCGCGTCTTCTCAAGGCACACTCTCTTCACTTAATCTCTCACTCCTTGCCCAACAAGAAGAAACGCTTAAACTCATTATGATGGCACGTGCTAATACTGATATACTTTTGCAACGCACAATCAATCGGCTACAAAATAGCGTAGCCTTTCTTAATCCTCATTGCTCTTTGCATACAAGCGGATTTTATAGTCCGTGGGAAAAAAGCATAGATGATAATCACCCGGCACTCACGCTTTTGCAAACACTCTATACATCTCATCATATTACACCCCATATCGCACAAATCCACGCAGGTCTAGAATGTGGAATTCTCAAAAGGCAACTCCTCTCACTTGGCTCACATACAAACCTTGATGTTATTTCTATTGGACCGACAATTCATACTCCACATAGTCTTAATGAATGCCTTGATATGCGCGATTTTGAAATCTTTTGTGCTATTTTGCACGATTTTATTATCTCTTATAAGGGCTTATAATGTTAGCGCAACATATCAATGTCGGAATCATCGGAGTGAGTGGCTATACGGGCTTAGAACTTGTTAAGCTTATTCTTGCTCACCCGATTTTTAAATTAAGCTACATCGCTAATACACAAGGAGAGATACATCTTGATGAGATTCATAAAATGCTCTTCTCTCTTAGTCATCTGCCGGTTTGCAAGGCTGATGCCAAAGAAGCTGTAGATAAATGTGAGCTTATTTTCATTGCCCTGCCGCATAAAAGTGCTATGACTATGGTGCGTGAGATTCTAAGCATTAAGCCAATAAAGATTGTTGATTTATCAGCTGACTACCGCCTCAATGCGAAAAATTATACAGCGCATTATTGCCCTCATATTGATACAGAAAATCTCGCTAGCGCTGTGTATGGATTGCCAGAATATAATCGTGCATTGATACAAAAATCTCATCTTGTGGCAAATCCGGGTTGCTATCCTACTGCTAGTCTTTTGGCTCTGCTCCCTTTTTTGGATTATATTGATAGCTCTTGTGGTGTGTTTATTGATGCCAAAAGTGGTGTGAGTGGAGCAGGAAAAAGCCTTACTGAGAATACACACTTTCCCCACATTAATGAGAATCTCTTTAGCTATTCCCCTCTTACACATCGTCACCAAATAGAAATTGCCGAAAAATGCCAAACTATTGGCGCTAAGGAAATGGATATTGTCTTTGTGCCACACCTTATGCCTATTACACGTGGTATGCTTATAAGCATATTTGCGACACTTCATTCACCACTAAACTCACAAGAAGCATATGAGATACTCCTGAATGCCTATAAAAATGAGGCTTTTGTCCGAATCCGTAAGAGCCCTGTCAGTATTGCCCACGTTGTTGGTAGCCATTTTTGTGATATTTTTGTTGCTACTACGAACAAAAATATTTATATCAACTCTTCAATAGATAATCTTCTACGCGGAGCAAGCTCACAAGCTTTGCTTAATGCTAACCTTATGTGTGGCTTAGATGAGCATTTAGGTGTGCCAAATATACCTTATGGTATTTTTTAGGTTTTATTAATGAATCTAGCTCAAAGAGGTATTTTGCAAAATCAAGATACCAAAGATATTGCAAAAATATGGGAAGAGGCACCTTATATTAAAAATGATGCTGTATTTATTGCAGATGCACATTTTATACCTCCTGATTTTCCCTTACTCTCACAACAAAGCATATCTGCTTCGCGTGCATTACTTGCATACTTTGATTCTCTTTTAGACAATCCTACGCAAATTCCATCACAAATATTTTTAATGGGTGATATTGCACATCTTTTATTAGGGAGTGCAATATCAAGTCAAAAATCAAATGTTTCACTTTTACAATATATAGAATCTTTAAGCCAATATAGTCAAATATGGTGGTTTGAAGGTAATCACGATTTTGGATTATCCGCCTTACAAAATGCTATGCCGCCTTTTTTAAAAAATGTAAGATGTATTCCACGTAGCAATCAACCTCTTGCTTTTAATTATCAACACAATCAAGAAAAGAAAAAAATTTTGCTCGCTCACGGCGATATATTTTTAAATACCAAATATGAACTCTATATCCGCATAATGACTTCCACAATAATGCAATCTCTCATCAAATGCCTTGATGCGATAACTTTGGGTAATCTCTATAAATCCATTATCAAAAAAATTAATCATAAACCCATCAAGGAAGGGAAAATAGACATATCTCGCTTTGCTCCAAAGCGCATTTGTGCTTATGAATCTTATTTATATAAAAATCTCAATTCCTGCGCTTTTGATACACATTCTTCCTCATACTCCGATATTGTTTTTATAGAAGGACATTTTCATATTGGAAAAACCTACGTTGATAGGGCTTTGTATATATCATTGCCTTCATTTTATGTTACTAGAAGTATTTTTAGTATAGAATCCGCCTTAAGCTCAAACCATATTCAAGGAGCATAATTGAAAACAAATGAAACCAATGTAATGAACATTGCAAGCAATGAGATGGAACTTGTAGATTTCAGGCTCTATGAAGATAAAGAAGGAGAAACTTATGAGGGCGTATATGGTATTAATGTCGCCAAAGTAAGTGGCATTGTCATCTATCCTGAGGAAATTTTTGAATCTCCAGGAAGCCCTGATTATTTACTTGGTATGTTTGATTTACGCGGAGAGATAGTGCCACTCATTGATTTAACTTTGTGGATGAATATCAAGCCAAAAGAAGATGCTATAAATGAAAAAAAAGTAATTGTTACAGAATTTAACAACAAACGACTTGGTTTTGTCGTCCATGCAACAAAGCGTCTTAGACGAATAAGTTGGGCAGATATAGAATCTGCTATGTTTAGCTTAAACAATGACAACCAGCGTGGTAAAATCACAGGAACAACGCGCATTGAAGATGGAAGAACTTTGTTAATTTTAGATTTAGAAAGTATTATTGATGATTTAGATTTCCAAATGCCAAATGGTGCTAATGCAGATACAGAAGAGTTTAAGCCAACTAGAAAATTTGAAGGAAGTGTGCTTATTCTTGATGATAGCTCTATTGCCCGCAAACTCTTACATAGCACAATGACTGATATTGGCTTTAATGTTATTGAAGCCATTGATGGACAAGCAGGGTTAGAGCGTTTAGAACAACTCTATGAGCGTTGGGGCAATGACATAACAAATCACCTTAAATTAATTGTTTCAGATGTGGAAATGCCAAAAATGGACGGCTTTCACTTTGCAGCACAAGTTAAAAATGATGCAAGATTCAATAAGATTCCAATCATTTTTAATTCTTCTATTAGTGATAAGTTTAGTTCCACCAAAGGAAAAGAGATAGGAGCTGAAGCTTATTTAGTTAAGTTTGATGCAAAACTATTTTATGATGAAATCACTAGAATTTTATCAAAATAAATAGTAAAATACTTTATTTAATTTCGTGCAAGAGGATTCACAATGGATGATTTACAAGAGATAAAAGAAGACTTCTTAGTAGAAGCCTTTGAAATGATAGAACAACTAGACCAAGATTTGGTAGAGCTTGAGAGCAATCCTGAAGACCTTGATTTACTTAATAGAATCTTTCGGGTAGCTCATACAATCAAAGGTTCAAGCTCATTTTTGAATTTTGATATTCTCACTCGTCTTACACACAATATGGAAGATGTGCTCAATAAAGCTAGACGTGATGAGCTTAAAATCACGCCTGATGTAATGGACGTAGTATTGCACTCCATAGATTTGATGAAAGCACTTCTTGTCGCTATACGTGATAACGGCACTGATGCAAATAGTGGTATTGAAATTGATGACACTGTTGTGCGCCTACAAGCAATTTCTAATGGCGGTGCGCCAACTGCAGAAGATTCACCTGCTCCAGCTCCTCAAGCTCAATCAACCGAATCTGCTCCAGCAGATAGCAATAATCCACTTGCTGACGAACCAGAACTTGATTATTCAAAAATGAGCACCGAAGAGGTAGAAGCAGAAATTGAAAGACTCCTTAAAAAACGTCAAGAAGCGGATAAACAAGCTCGTGCAGCCCAAAAAGCAGGTGGAGCAACTCCAGCTGTGCAAGCTCCCAAAGCCCCTGAAGCACCAAAACCTGCTGCTGCTAAACCTACTGCAAAAGCTGCCCCTAAAAAAGATGGGGGAGGAGAGAAAGCTCCAGCTACAAATGTAGAACAAACCGTGAGAGTAGATGTTAAGCGCTTAGACCACTTAATGAATCTCATTGGTGAACTAGTATTGGGTAAAAACAGATTAATCAAAATTTATGGTGATGTTGAAGAACGATATGATGGAGAGAGATTCCTTGAAGAGCTTAATCAAGTCGTGGCATCTATTTCATCAGTTACCACAGATGTGCAACTTGCAGTGATGAAAACACGTATGCAGCCTGTAGGCAAAGTATTTAATAAATTTCCTCGTATGGTGCGCGACCTTTCACGAGAACTTGGCAAAAATATTGAGCTTGTTATTACAGGTGAAGAAACCGAACTTGACAAATCTATTGTTGAAGAAATTGGTGATCCGCTCGTGCATATTATCCGTAATTCTTGCGACCACGGGATTGAAAAACCAGAAGACCGCGTTGCTGCAGGAAAGCCAGAGGGTGGAACCGTAAATCTCAAAGCTTACAACGAAGGGAATCACATCGTAATTGAAGTAGCAGATGATGGCAAGGGACTCGATGCTGATATGCTTAGACACAAAGCAATTGAAAAAGGTCTTATTAGTGAAAGAGAAGCAGATTCTATGAGCGATAAAGAAGCTTTTGGTATTATCTTCAAACCCGGATTCTCAACTGCAGCAGCAATTACAAACGTTTCAGGGCGTGGTGTAGGAATGGACGTAGTAAAAACAAATATTGAAAAACTCAATGGTATCATTGATATAGAATCCGAAAAAGGCGTGGGCACAACTCAAAAACTTAAAATTCCTCTTACACTTGCAATTACTCAAGCATTACTTGTAGCTGTTCAAGAGGAATATTATGCTATTCCGCTATCTTCAGTTATTGAAACTGTGCGTGTAAGTCAAGATGAGATATACACCGTTGATGGTAAAAGTGTGCTTCGTTTGCGTGATGAAGTGCTCCCAATTGTCCATTTAGCAGATATTTTTAAGGTGAATTTTGTGTTAGAAAGCACCAATGAGGTGTATGTAGTCGTTATCGGTTTGGCAGAACAAAAAATGGGAGTTATTGTAGATTACCTCGTTGGACAAGAAGAAGTGGTTATCAAATCTCTTGGTTACTATCTCAAAGGCACTGAAGGTATTGCTGGAGCAACGGTGCGTGGTGATGGTAAGATTACAATGATTGTTGATGTGGCAGCGATGATGGATATGGCAAAAGAAGTTAAAGTAAATGTTGCAAAACTGATAGATGACACCGCTGAAACAAAAAAGAAAACTTCCCCAAGTGATTATGTAGTGCTAGCTATTGATGATAGCAATACTGATAGGGCGATAATGAAAAAATGTCTCAAAACACTTGGTGTTACAGTTCTTGAGGCAGCAAATGGACAAGATGGATTGGACATTGTTAAAAATGGAGACAAACATCTTGATGCGGTGCTTGTAGATATTGAAATGCCAAAAATGGACGGCTATACTTTCGCATCTGAAGTAAGGAAATATAATAAATTTAAGAATCTCCCTCTGATTGCTGTTACAAGCAGAAATAGCAAAACTGATAGAATGAGAGGTGTAGAATCAGGTATGACAGAATACATCACAAAACCTTACACGCCAGAATATTTAGTTAATGTCGTTCGGCGAAACATCAACCTCACAATAGATGGAGAATAAAATGAGCGAAAATAAATTAAAAGAAGTCCTTGAAAAACAACAGAACAAAGAAAGCGACATTGCTACTGAAGAGACACTCCATATCATAGGCTTTATGGTTGGCAATGAAGAATATGCTGTGCCTATTTTGAATGTAAAGGAAATTGTAAAGCCTATTGAATTCACTCGTGTCCCTGCAGTTCCTGATTATGTGCTTGGTGTATTTAATCTGCGCGGAACGGTTTTACCTCTTATTAATATGCGCTTAAAGTTTGGCTTACCTGCTATTAAACAAGATGCAGATACAAGATACCTTATCATCAACCAACAAGACGAAATGATTGGATTTATGATTGATAAACTCACAGCTGCAGTGCGTATCCCTCAAAGTGATATTGAACCCATTCCAGAATCTTTTAATGAAAATCAAAATCTTTTGCGAGGTATTGGTAAGCGCGAAGATAGACTAATTACTATTTTACGTGTAGAAAATCTTCTCAAACGCACTTTTTGATTCCCCTATTTTGCTCTCCATTTTGAGAGCAAAACACTCAATAACTAACCACCCTTTAAGTTTCCTGCTTTTCCCATTTTCCTTGAATTTATCCCTCACTCATTTGCACACCATAAGCCCTTAAATCATTATGTTTTGGCGTGGAGAGGTAGAGGCAAACATCATTTTGTTTTGCTACTTTTTGTAAATTCTCCCATAAATACCTAAATGCCGCTAAACTTGCATTGCAATCTTCTTGCCCCGCTTCCCCTTGCATTTGCTCTATATAACTCTTAGGCACTTCAAAGCCTAAATGTGCTTCATTTATCGCTCTTACACTTTGCAAACTAAAAATCCCAAACACACCCAAACTAAGCTCTGCTACGCTTTTACTCTCACTTTTTAACTCTTGAAAACTTCTTATAAATTCGCTTGCTTGATGTGGACAAAAAATAGGTTGTGTGATGATTCTATCCACGCCAATGCGCAACTTTTTAGCTAATCGCTCTCTTATTATAGGATTAGTCATATCTATGGGGGTGCCGCTTATAATGCTTATATCGCTGCCTAATGTATCTCTTGTCATTCGAATAAGCTCTATGCCATCTATTTTTTCACTCCCTGCTGTATTTGTATCATCTCCACCAATAAGGGCTACACACGTGAAGTTTGCATATTTTAAGCTTAGGATTTGGGAGAGAATCTGCGTTTTATCTAGCCCTGCCGCACTTATTGTAGGCACAAAGGGCAAATCTATATGCTCACGCAGTATATACGCGCTCAAAATTGCATTTACACTGGCATTTTTACGCACATTTGCAGGGACAAGCACAAAGCCAACATTTTCTTTTAAAAATTCTCTTGCTCCCTCTAACATTGCCTTTAAGTGCTGTATATCTTCGCTTTTTTGATGTGGTAAAAACTCAAATCCAAACATCATCTCTCCATTTTAATCCCAAATTTAATCCCAAACGCTATAATTGTAACATTTTTTGCAAGGACATTAATGATATGAAACTTGTTGTTTTTGATTTTGATTCTACTCTTATGGACGGCGAGACGATTGATATACTTGCCAAAGCGCATAATGTTAGTGACGAAGTTGCAAAAATCACTCACAAAGCGATGAATGGGGAACTTGATTTTTATGAAGCACTTAAAAGTCGTGTAGCGCTCTTAAAAGGATTAAGCCTACAAAAAACCAAAGAGATAGCGCATAATCTACCACTTATGAATGGTGCATTGCCTTGTGTAAAAGCCTTGAAAGCACAAAACTACAAAGTCGTATGCTTTAGCGGAGGATTCCATATTGCAACGGATTATTTTGTAGATATTTTGGGACTTGATGCAAGCTTTGCTAATATTTTGCATCATAAAGATTCTATTCTTACAGGCGAAGTGGGTGGGGAGATGATGTTTAGCGATTCTAAGGGTATAATGCTCCAACGCTTACAGAATCTCCTTAGCCTCACACGCAAAGATACAATTGTGATAGGCGATGGCGCAAATGATTTAAGTATGTTTGCCTATGCCGATGTGCGCATTGCCTTTTGTGCAAAGGAGATTCTTAAAAAAGAGGCAAATATTCTCATTGAGACGCAAGATTTAAGAGAAATTCCTAAAGCTCTCAATATTCCCTTTAAGGAGTAAATATGACGATTTCAATCCTTTGTGGTGGCTCTGGCACGCGTCTTTTCCCCCTATCGCGTGAGCTTTTGCCTAAACAATTTGCTAATCTACTTCCATCTAAAAACGCTCAAACTTCCTCACACTCACTTTTCCAAGAGACACTTTTGCGCAATGATTTTTTACGCAAAAGCCACAAGGGCAAATTCCAAATTATTACCAATGATAATCACTACTTCATCGCGCAAGAACAAGCTCACAAAATTAATATTCCCTTATCAGAATTTATTTTAGAATCTCTTGGCAAAAACACCGCTCCAGCACTTACTTTTGCGGCTCTAAAGTCTTTAGAATCTTTTTCACTCAATCAAAATGAAGATGATATTATTCTTGCGCTGCCAAGCGACCACCTTATCAAAAATACTGCTGATTACGAACAGAGTATATTTCAAGCCATAGAATTAGCACAAAAAGGATTCTTAGTTACTTTTGGGATTAAGCCAAATTGCCCACATACAGGCTATGGCTATATTAAGGCAAAAGATAGCGTTGTAGAAAAATTCATTGAAAAGCCCTCCATTAAAGATGCTAAAGCTTATGTAGAAAATGGCAACTATCTATGGAATAGCGGTATGTTTTGCTTTAAAGCAGAAGTGTTTTTACAAGAGCTTGAAGTGCATAACCCAGAAGTATATAAGCGCTGTAAGCTTACTTTTGAAGCTTCTAAGGAAAGTGAAGCAAAGGATTTTATCCGCTTAGATGCCAAAATGAGTGAAAATTTGCCTGATATTAGCATAGATTACGCATTAATGGAAAAAAGTCAAAAGGTCGCTTGTGTGAGTAGCAATTTTATATGGAATGATATTGGAAGTTTTGAATCTCTCTCTAATGAATATCCCACAGATGAAGCAGAAAATGCAAGTAAAAATACCTTTATTCAAAAAGAATGCAAAAATAATTTTGTCATTTCAGATAAGCTTGTCGCAGGGATTGGGCTAGAGGATTTAATGATTATTGATGAAAACGATTGCCTCTTAATAGCCAAAAAAGGGTATTCTCAACAAGTCAAAGATATTGTGGCTTTGCTAAAAACTACCCACCCTGAACTTACTCAAATTCACAAAACTGCTCATCGCCCTTGGGGAACTTATACAATTTTATTAGAATCTCAAAATTACAAAATCAAGCAAATTGTCGTTAAGCCAAAGGGCAAATTGAGCTTACAAAAACATTATCATCGTAATGAACATTGGATTATTGTAAGCGGTTGTGCCATAATTACACTTGGAGAATCACAAAAATTCCTCAAAGCAAATCAAAGCACTTATATTCCTATGGGTGAGGTGCATAGACTTGAAAATCCCGGAATCCTGCCACTTGTACTCATTGAAGTGCAAATGGGAGAATATTTAGGTGAAGATGACATCGTGCGTTTGAGCGATGATTATCAGCGTAAATAATGATTATAGCCATAGTCGTAGATAGTTATAAAGATAGAAGTAATGGCACTTCTATGACAGCCTTTCGCTTTGCAAGAGCTTTGATCGAAAGAGGACACTGTGTGCGCATAATCACAACAAATCCTACACAAGAAGAAAGCAATGAACAAAGTAGCGGTGAAGAGTTTTATTTTGTCAAAGAAAGATATATTCCAATCGTTACAGAAATCTCTCATAAACAACATATGATTTTTGGTTCACCAGATTCTCACATTTTAGAATCTGCCCTTAAAGGTTGTGATATTGCACATTTTTATTTACCTTTTGCATTAGAAATTGCAGGTGTTCATTTGTGCAGAAAGATGAAGATTCCCTATATAAGTGCTTTTCATCTCCAACCTCAACATATCAGTTATAATATGAATATGAACTTTAAATGGTTTAATGCTTATCTTTTTAGGAGATTCTATAAAGCCTTTTATCGTTACACACATCATATCCACTGCCCAAGTCAGCTTATGGAAGAAGAAATACAAAAGGCAGGGTATGGTGGGAAAAAGTTTGTTATAAGCAATGGATTCCAAATTAATAGAGCGCAATCTTGTGTGAAGCCATTTGATGATACATTTTTTCATATTATTTCAGTGGGAAGATTCTCTAAAGAAAAGCGGCAGGATATTTTGATAAAAGCTATTACTCAAAGTAAATATGCAAACAATATCAAATTACATCTACACGGAATTGGACCAAAAGAGCAATATCTGCGCAAACTCTGCGATAAACTTTTAATCAATCCGCCTGAATTTGGTTTTATTGATAATAATATACTCATTGAAAAACTTAAATGTTGCCATTTGTATGTGCATTCTGCGGAAGTTGAAAGCGAGGCTATTTCTTGCCTAGAGGCAGTTTCTATTGGATTAGTTCCTGTTATTGCTGATTCTAAAATAAGTGCTACTACACAATTTGCTCTTGATGAAAGAAGCTTATTTAAAACAAATAATATAGCGGATTTAAGCGCAAAAATTGACTATTGGGTAGAACACTCTAAAGAACGAGAGCAGATGAAAGAGCAATATGCCAAAAGTGCATCAAAATATGCACTTGAGAAAAGTATTGATAAAATCATTAATATGTATGAAGAAGCTATCACCGATTTTACGACAAATCCTATATTATTTAAAGCCATTAACGCTTGATAAACGTTACACTCTTAAAATTATTTTTTATTTCTACATAAATATTTATATTAAAGCAAGTTTTTTTTAGATAAAATTTGAGGTTTTTAGCATTTGTATCCACATACTATTAGAGAAAGGAAAATTATGGAGCAAACACTCTCAATTATTAAGCCCGATGCTGTCAAAAAAGGTGTGATTGGCAAAATTATAGACCGCTTTGAAAGCAATAATCTCCGCATTTGTGCAATGAAGAAACTTCAACTTACTCGTTGCGATGCAGAAGCTTTTTATGCTATTCATAAAGAACGACCATTTTTTAAGGATTTGGTTGATTTTATGATAAGCGGACCAGTGGTTGTGATGGTGCTTGAAGGCAATAATGCCGTAATGAAAAATCGTGATCTTATGGGTGCAACAAACCCAAAAGAAGCAGAAGCTGGCACGATTCGTGCAGATTTTGCTCAAAGCATTGATGCAAATGCTGTGCACGGAAGTGATAGTCTTGAAAATGCAAAAAATGAAATTGCTTTTTTCTTTAGCACAAGGGAGATTTGCTAATTGAAAATTGCGATGCGAAAAATCTCCCATACTCCTAAAGATATTGCCCTTAATATTGAGGGTGTGAATTTACAAGCGCAGCTTTATCGTATGGATTCTCAAATGCTGTGCCTCAAAGGCAAAATCTACGGGGAAATAGAGCTTGTTTGCGATAATAGTGGAGAAGAGTATATTCACAAACTTGAAAATCCTTTGGTTTTGTATATTTCAGATGGTATCTGGAATGCACAAAGCCAAAGCAAAAAGCTTGATAGTTTTGAAGTTGTTGAGTTTTTTGATGGCTTTATTGATTTACATTATATTTTAGAAAGTGAAATTGAATCTATACGAAGCGATTATCACACCAAAGACTAATTTAAGGAGTAGAAATGGCAGTTCCTAAAAGACGCGTAAGCAAAACCCGAGCAGCAAAAAGACGCTCACACTACAAAATAGCTCTTGCAAAACCCATCAAAGATAAAGATGGAAGCTGGAAAATGCCTCATCATATTAATAAATTTACAGGTAGCTACAAGTAATTTATAACTCAAGGAGTGAAGATGCTAAAAATAGCCATTGATGTTATGGGTGCGGATAATGGGGTAACTCCTATCGTTCAAGGAGTTATACAGGCATTAAAATCACGTGATTTTAATGCTGTCATTATCGGTGATGAGGCGCAAATCGCTCCTCTTGTCCCCCCATATCTTCAATCGCGCGCACAAATCGTGCATTGCACAGATTATATTCGTATGGAAGAATCTGCATCTGCAGCGGCAAAACGCACACAATCTTCTATTTTTAAAACCACCGAACTTCTTAAAAATGGAGATGTAGATGCACTTGTCTCACCTGGACATAGTGGAGCAACAATGAGCCTTGCTACACTTAAAATTGGACGCATCAAAGGTGTATCACGCCCTGCAATATGCACTACTATGCCAAATACTACTGATAAACCGAGTATTATCCTTGATGCAGGAGCAAATACAGACTGCAAACCTGAATACCTCGTAGATTTTGCCATTATGGGTTATGAATATGCAAAAAATGTTATAGGATTTGAGAATCCGCGCGTAGGGCTTTTATCTAATGGTGAAGAAGATAATAAAGGAAATGAGCTTACCAAAGCTACCTTCAAACTCTTAAAAGAATTTAGTTTCTTTAAAGGCAATGTTGAAGGACGTGATATTTTTAATGGAAGTGTTGATGTTATTGTATGTGATGGATTCAGTGGGAATCTCGTGCTAAAGGCAAGTGAAGGGGTAGCGAGTGCTATGTCATCGGTGCTGAAAAAAGATATTAAATCCTGCCTATGTTCAATGTTTGGCGCACTTTTCTTACGCGGAGTATTCAAACGATTAAAGAAAAAAATGGACCATAGTGAATATGGTGGTGCCCCTCTACTCGGTGTGCAAAAAGTTGTCATCATTAGTCACGGAAGTGCTAATGCGCGCGCTATTGAATGCGCTATTTATCAAGCGCTTAATGCCATAGAATCTAATATATGTTCCAAGCTCTCTGATGCTTTTGCAAATAAACCTTCGAGCGCTCAACAATAAGGATTCTCTATGGGCAAAATATATGCTTCACTTAAATCAATTGCTTCTTATATCCCTCCCACCTGCATAAGCAATGTTGATTTTGAAAAAACACTTGATACAAATGATGAGTGGATTACCAAACGCACAGGTATTAAAACGCGTTATTTTGCCTTGCCTTCACAACAAACAAGTGACCTTGCTTATGAAGCAGGTAAAAAAGCAATAGAACGCGCAGGCATCGAACCAAAAGATATTGATGCAGTAATCGTAGCAACTCTAAGCCCTGATTATCTCACAATGCCTAGCACTGCTTGTATTACTTCCTTTAAACTCGGTATTGAAAATAAAGCCGCCTTTGATATTAGTGCGGCGTGTAGTGGATTTGTTTATCTTCTCTCTCTTGCTAAATCTTTTATAGAATCCGGCACTTATAAGCAAATCCTCATCATTGGTGCAGAAAAAACAAGTTCTGTTCTTGATTTTAGCGATAGAAGCACTTGTGTTCTTTTTGGTGATGGGGCTGGAGCGTGTGTTATAGGTAGCACAAATGACGAGAAAGCAGCTATCTTGGGCGTGAATGTAAGTGCAAATGGACGATATCAAGACTTTCTTTGCACTCCACGTGTTCATGCAACCTTTGGCGCTACTCAAGCACAAGAAAAGCAATCATTTATTCAAATGAAAGGCAATGAAACCTTTAAAGTTGCTGTGAAAACGCTTGTATCAGAAGTAAAAGAGATTCTAAATACCCATCACATAAACCCTCAAGATGTATCATTTTTTATTCCTCATCAAGCAAATTTACGTATTATTAATGCAGTGGGAGAGAATCTAAACTTCACTCCAGAACAAATCGTTGTAAGCATACAAAAATATGGTAATACTTCCGCAGCCTCTATTCCTATGGCAATGAATGACCTTTACGAAGAAAAAAAGCTTAAATATGGGGATTTAATGCTACTAGATGCCCTTGGTGGTGGGCTTACTTGGGGTTCAGCACTTGTGCACTTTGGTGGCACAAACTAGGCTTTTTAAATATTCTTTTGCCTTTCATTTTTTTTTTTTTTTGTTAGAATGTCGCCAAAATATTTCAAAGGATATAACGCAATGAAAGAGGCTTCTTTTTATATTGAACAAATGACTTGTCAAGCTTGTTCTAGTGGGATTGAGCGTAGTCTAAAGCGTAAAAGTTTTTGCCAAGACATACAAGTGCATCTTTTAAGTAAAAAAGCCCATATTGTATATGATGAAACGCAAGCAAACCTTGAAGATATTTTTAAACTCATAGCCAAAATGGGTTATGAGCCTCATTTAAATGATTCTACGCTTGATAAACGCTCTACCTCAAAACACACTTCATTTTCACTCAATGCTCTTATAGAATCTTTTGATAATCGTTTCTTATCTACTCAAACCAAACTCATTGTAAGCATAATCGCCACAATTATAGTTGTAGTGCTCTCTTGGAGTGAAATGTTTATAGGCATAAGTCTGCCATATACACTTCATTACACGCTTTTACTTGTTTTAAGCTTGGCAGTTATGCATATGGGAAGAATGTTTTATTTGCGTGGATTTAAAGCACTTTTTGCGCGAAATCCCAATATGGATTCTCTGATTGCCATAAGCACTTCTAGTGCATTTTTATACAGCTTACAAGGCACATTTAATGCACACTTTCATACATACTTTGATAGCGTATGCGTAATTATCACCCTTGTGCTTGTTGGAAAATCTATTGAAGAACGCTCCAAAAAAAATGCATTAGATAGTGCCTCGCTACTTTTGCAGCTTAACCAAAAAACGCTCCAAAAAATTCAACTCCCAAATAATGCCACACTTGATATTCAAACCCTATCAAATGCACCTTGCAGGACAGTTACTGCACAAGATATTCAACAAGGAGATATACTTAAAGTCTTACCTGGTGAAATGATTATGGTAGATTCTATAATGATAGAGGGACATTCAAGCATAGATACATCTGCTATTAATGGTGAATCACTCCCTCTTTTAGCTCATAAAGATGATAGACTTTTTTCAGGGAGCATAAACCTTGATGGCGTGCTGTATGTGCGTGCAGAAAAAAATGCACAGCAATCTACTCTTGCACAGATTCTACAACTTGTGCAAAAAGCTCAAGAAAGTAAAGCACCTATCGCCTCACTTGCGGATAAGGTGGCAGCATTTTTTGTGCCGCTTGTAATATGTTTGGCAGCAGGTGCTGGTGTATTTTGGTGGGGTATGAGAGATTTTGAATTTGGGCTTAGTATTTTTATCGCTACTCTTGTTATTTCTTGCCCGTGCGCACTTGGGCTTGCTACACCAATGGCGATTCTCCACGCACAAGCTATTTCAAATAAAATGGGCGTTTTTTTTAAAGATGCTAAAAGCTTTCAAACACTCAGTCAAATCACACATATTGCATTTGATAAAACAGGCACACTCACTCAAGGACTGGAAATAGCACAGATTCTCTCTTTTGATAAGCACTTGAGCCAACAAGAAATTTTTAATCTCGCCTACACTTTAGAATCCACAAGCACACATATTATTGCCCAAGCTTTTCACACTCACCCTATGAGTGCAAATGTTACGCTTTACCCCATTATAAATGCACAAAATATCATAGGCAGCGGTATTAAAGGCACTATTAATGATTGTGAATATTGGCTTGGTAATGCCCATTTGCTTCCACCACATCTTAGAGGTGAGCTTGAAAATCTCCCGCAAGATGATAAAATCATACTTTATCTTGCTACAAATGAGCGCATTTTGGCACAATTTGCATTACAAGACCATATCAAATCCGATGCACTTTCCACCCTTGCACATTTTAGAGAAAAAAATATAAGCTTTAGTCTTATAAGTGGGGATAATCTCCTCAATACACAAAAAATTGCCTTTGCTCTAGGTATTACAGATTTTACCGCCTTAGCAAAACCTCAAGATAAAATGCGCCTCCTTGAACAGCTTAATGCAAACAATCACAAAGTTCTTATGGTTGGCGATGGGATTAATGATGTGCCTGCTCTTGCTTATGCACATACTTCCATTGCTTTTGCCTCGCCTCAAGATATTGCTACACAAAGTGCCGATATTACTATTTACAATCAACATTTAATGAGTATTTATAACGCATACTCTCTTGCAAAAGCCAGTATTTTAAATATAAAACAGAATCTTGTTTTCGCTTTTTGCTATAATATTGCTTTTATTCCTCTAGCAATGGGTGTATTAGGGGGATTTGGCATATTCTTACACCCGATGTTTTGCGCATTTGCAATGACCTGCTCAAGCCTAAGTGTCGTTGCCAATGCTGCAAGATTAAAAGCATTTAAAATTTTATAAAATCTCAAAAGGAGATGAAATGACAACGACTCTATCAGTAAGTGGTATGCGCTGTGGGAAATGTGTAGATAAAATTGAAAAATTTATCGGAGAAATAGAAGGCGTAAGCCTTATTGATGTAAATTTGGAAAAAAGCCAAGTTAAAATAGAATTTAATGCCCCTGCTACGCAAGAGCTTATTTCAGAAGCTATCCTTGATGCAGGATTTGGAATAGATGAGAACAATTCTTGAATTTTTTAAAAAGTTTTTTCCTTATATCAAAGGACATAAACTTTCTTTTGCAATCGCCATTATTGCTTCACTTGTTGTAGGATTATGCACGGCTGGAACTGCTTATCTTATTGACCCTTTGCTTGATACACTCTCTGGCAAAGTTCCACGTGCTAATCCATTCTTCAGCTTTGATGAGTTAGCTCAAAATAATACATTAACATTTGCGATGATGTTTATGATTATTGGCACTTATTTGGGAAAATCTCTTGGCACTTATGTGCAAGCTTATTTTATGAATTTTATTGGACAAGATATCGTGCGACAAGTGCGTGATAGAATGCTTAGACATATGCTTTCGCTTGAAATGGTGTTTTTTAATAAAATGCGTAATGGTGAGCTTATGGCGAGAATCACGAATGATATTGGTATCATTCGTTCAGCCGTTTCAAACTATATTACAGAATTTATCCGAGAAAGCATTACAATTATTGGGCTTGTAGCGATTGTCATTTATCAAAGTCCCAAATATGCACTCATTGGGTTAGTTATTGTGCCCTTAGCTCTCATACCTATCAATCTGATTATCAAAAAACTTAAAAAATATTCACGCAATATAATGGAAAAAAATGCAGATATTACCGCTAAACTTCACGAAATCTTCAATAATATAGAAGTCATTAAAGCGAGTAATGGGGAGCGATTGGAGCTTAAAAAATTTAAACTTCAAAATCTCACTTTTCTTAAAATCAGTATGAAAGCTGTGCGAGTAGGAGAATTAATTACCCCTCTTATGGAGCTTTTAGGGGCTATTATGCTTGCATTGGTCGTATATATGGCAATTATTGATATTTCCAAAGGAGAACTTAGTGTAGCACAATTCTCATCTTTCGCAGGTGCGTTGCTTTTTATCTACACACCACTAAAGAGACTTGTTAATCTCTATGGACAAATGCAATCTGCCATTGTTGCAAGTGATAGAATCTTTGAGATTCTCAATCAAACTCAACAAATCCGTGATGGTGGGATACAACTCCAAGCCCCAATAAATGAAATTATTTTTAAAGATGTGCATTTTCGTTATAACGAAGAAACCCACGCACTTAAGGGCATAAGTATGTGCTTTGCAAAAAATAAAATCACTGCTCTTGTAGGTAAAAGTGGAAGTGGAAAAAGCTCAATTATCAATTTGCTTTTGCGTCTTTATGAAGCCGATAGTGGAGAGGTGCTTATCAACAGCCAAAACATTAAAAACTATACACAAAAAAGTGTGCGCAATAATATGGCAGTAGTTACACAAAGAATTTTTATATTTAATGATAGTATTTTACATAATGTTGCTTATGGTAGCAAAATAGATGAAAAAAAAGTCATTGAAGCTCTCAAATTTGCTCACGCGTGGGATTTTGTGCAAGAAATGCCTCAAGGAATACATACTATCCTTGATGAATTTGGCTCAAATCTTAGTGGCGGGCAACGTCAAAGAATTGCCATTGCACGCGCAATTTATAAGAATCCTGAAGTGCTTATCCTTGATGAAGCTACTTCTGCACTTGATTCACAAACTGAAGAGGCAATTAAAGAAAGTATAGAGCATCTAAGGCATAATAAAATTATTATCATCGTAGCTCACCGCCCAAGCACAATTGAACTTGCTGATGAAGTCTTACATTTACAACTAGGGCAGATTATCAAACAAGAAACTCGCTCTAAAAAATAGGATAGACATCTTAAGATTCTCAAAATGGCATAAAAAAACTTTAATCAATATTTTCCTATAATGTAGCTTAGCCTTTTTAAAATGCTACTAAGTAGTTTTGGGATAAAAGCTCCTAGAGTGCTTGTGTAAGCTATAGAGGTCAAACTACAAACAGGAGGTTTCATGCGAGAGGATAAAATAATTGAAAGCTACACAGGGGTAACACCTCAAAGAAAAAAGAGTAAAATCCCTGCCAAACTTGATTTTTGGCAAAGTGCAACAGGCCTATTCTTAGGGTTGTTTATGTTGGCACATTTACTTTTTGTATCAAGTATCTTAATCAGCAAAGAAGCGATGTATAAAGTTACAAAATTCTTTGAGGGCAGTATGATTTTTGGTGAGGCAGGCGAGCCACGTCTTGTTTCTGTTATTGTGGCTATTGTCATTATTGCTCTTGTAGTGCATGCGTTTTTGGCGTTGAGAAAATTCCCGATTAACTACAAACAATTTCTCGCCTTACGTGTTCATAAAGATTTAATGAAGCACGGGGATACAAGTTATTGGGCAATTCAAGCAGCGACAGGCTTTGCTATTTTCTTTTTGGCAATGCCACACGTATTCATAATGCTTACACAACCTGAAAATATCGGTCCAAGTGCAAGTTCATATAGATTCTATCACCAAGATTTCTATTTGCTTTATGCACTTTTACTTTTTGCTGTTGAATTTCACGGCTCTATTGGACTTTATCGGCTTTGTATTAAATGGGGCTGGTTTGAAGGGCTTGGAATCAAAGCATTACGTGCTATTAAGCTAGCTCTCACAGCATTCTGCCTTATACTTGGTATTGCTTCATATGTGGCGTATATGCAAATTGGACACGGACTAGATAGTAGCTACAGTATTCAGGAATATAGAATAATCGATGAGCACACACAAGGGAAAGGAGAGTAAATGAAAGTAGTATATTCAGATGCACTGATTATTGGCGGTGGTTTAGCAGGACTTCGTGCTTCTATTGCAGCAAAACAGGCAGGGCTTAACACCATTGTGCTTTCTCTTGTGCCAGTCAAAAGAAGCCATTCAGCGGCTGCTCAAGGTGGTATGCAAGCAAGTCTAGGTAATTCTGTAAAAAGTGATGGTGATAATGAAGATCTACACTTTGCAGACACGGTAAAAGGAAGTGATTGGGGTTGTGATCAAAATGTAGCAAGAATGTTTGTTACTACCGCACCAAAAGCAATTCGCCAACTAGCAGGTTTTGGGGTGCCTTGGACAAGAATCCAAAAAGGCGACCGCCCTGCAGTTATTAACGGCGAAAAAGTAACAATTACAGAAGATGATTTTAGACACGGTTATATTCATTCACGCGATTTTGGTGGAACAAAAAAATGGCGAACTTGTTATACCGCCGATGCTACTGGACATACAATGCTTTATGCAGTAGCAAACGAAGCTTACAAACTCGGTGTAGATATTCAAGATAGGAAAGAGGCTATCTCTCTTATCCATCAAGATGGGAGATGTTATGGAGCCGTAGTGCGTGATTTGGTAACAGGAGAACTTATAGCTTATGTATCTAAAGGCACTTTACTCGCTACAGGAGGCTATGGTAGAGTATATCGCAACACTACAAATGCCGTTATCTGTGAAGGAACAGGTGCAGCTATTGCAATGGAAACAGGCGTAGCAAAACTTGGGAATATGGAAGCTGTGCAGTTTCACCCTACTCCGATTGTGCCAAGTGGAATCCTCCTTACAGAAGGTTGTCGTGGCGATGGTGGTGTTCTACGTGATGTTGATGGCTACCGCTTTATGCCTGATTATGAGCCAGAGAAAAAAGAACTTGCAAGTCGTGATGTTGTCTCAAGAAGAATGCTTGAACATATCCGCAATGGTAAAGGCGTAAAATCTCCTTATGGCGACCACTTATGGCTTGATATCTCTATCTTAGGACGTGCTCACGTAGAGAGAAACTTGCGTGATGTGCAAGATATTTGTAAAACATTTGCAGGAATTGACCCTGCAACACCGGGTGTTTGGGCTCCCGTGCGACCAATGCAGCACTACTCTATGGGCGGTATCCGTACAGATTATAGAGGAGAAACTTACCTTAAAGGGCTATTTGCTGCTGGTGAAGTAGCTTGTTGGGACCTACACGGATTCAATCGTCTTGGCGGAAACTCTGTAAGCGAAGCTGTAGTAGCTGGTATGATTATTGGAGAATACTTTACAGAATACTGCCAAGGAGCAAACCTTGATGTCCAAACAACCTTGCTTGAAAAATTTGTCAAAAAAGAAGAAGAATATCTCGCTTCATTGCTTAATAGCACAGGAAATGAAGATGTCTATGTGCTTAAAAATGCTATGAAAGACATTATGGATAATGATGTGGGAATCTTCCGTGATGGCAAAAGTTTGCAAGAGGCTGTGAATAAACTTGAAGATCTCTATAAACGCAGTAAGAATGTTCGTGTGCAAAACAAAAAACTTCATAACAATCCCGAGCTTGAAGATGCTTACCGCACACCAAAAATGCTTAAAATTGCATTATGTGTTGCAAAAGGTGCACTTGATAGAACAGAATCTCGTGGTGCACATACACGCGAAGATTATCCAAAACGTGATGATGCGAATTGGTTAAAACGTACACTTACAAGCTGGGAAGACCCAAATCAAACATTACCAACGGTTACTTATGAAGATTTGGATATTATGAAAATGGAAATTGCACCCGGCTTCCGTGGCTATGGCGCAAAAGGTATGATTATTGAACATCCAAATAGTGCTATTCGCCAAGCTGAGATTGAGAAAATTACACAAGAGATTCAAGCAAAGGGCGGTGATAGATATGCCTTGCAAGAAGCCTTGATGCCTTTCAATCTCCAACCACAATTTAAAGCAAGAAACCAACGACTAGGAGATAAGTAATGAGTGCAACACAACAAAAAGGAAGAACACTAACTATTCGAGCATTAAAGTTTGACCCACAAAGTGCAGTGTCGAAACCACATTTTCGTGAGTATCAGGTTGAAGAAGCTCATTCAATGACAGTTTTTATTGCATTGGGTATGATTAGAGAGCAACAAGACCCTGATTTAAGCTTTGATTTTGTATGTCGTGCTGGTATCTGCGGAAGCTGTGCAATGATGATTAACGGACGTCCAAGACTTGCGTGTAAAACACTTACTCAAGACTTCCCTGATGGTGTCATTACCCTTATGCCTCTCCCTGCATTTAAACTTATCAAAGATTTAAGCGTAAATACAGGCGAATGGTTTGCAGGTATGACAAAACGAGTAGAAAGCTGGATACATACTCAACATCAGCCCGATATTTCTAAACTTGAAGTGCCTATTGAACCTGAAGTAGCTGATGAAGTTTTTGAACTTGATAGATGTATTGAGTGTGGCTGTTGTATTGCAAGCTGTGCAACAAAAGTTATGCGCGAAGATTTTGTTGGTGCAGCTGGAATGAATCGGATTGTGCGATTTATGATTGACCCGCACGATGAGCGCACTGATGAGGATTATTATGAGCTTGTAGGTAACGATGATGGTGTATTTGGTTGTATGAGTCTTATTGCTTGCCACGATACTTGCCCAAAAGAACTTCCTCTACAGAGCAAAATTGCTTATTTGCGCCGCAAAATGCTTAGTGTAGGTATGAAATAACACGATCTTTCTACCCTTTTACTTAAAAAGGGTAGATTCTAAAGAAACATAATGCAATCTATTTATTCTGTCTTTTTTTCATCAACAAATATTGCTTTGCTTTGTCTTATATGTCTTTTTATCTTTGCTGGTTGTTCTTCTATTGTCGCTTCTACCAAAGACATTAAAGACCCACTTGCACTTCAATCAAATCCAACACCTGTTTTTGACCCTGTGCTCACTGCTATTGGTATGCCTTATCAGAATAAACTTAAACAAAACCCAACTATTACGGGAGGAATGCTCGTAAGTGATGGGTTAGACGCATTTTTGCATCGCGCTTATCTCGCTCGTATGGCAGAAAAAAGCATTGTTTTACAAACTTATATTTATAAAAATGACCTCGCTTCACGTATTCTTATGCACGAGATTTGGCTTGCTGCACAAAGAGGGGTGATTGTTAAAATGCTCATTGATGATAATGGATTAGATTCTGATTTTTCAGATATTATTGCTCTTAATTCTCACCCAAATATTGAAGTAAAAATCTTCAACCCCTATAAAAATCGCTCAAAAATCCTACGTTATCCAGAAATGGTGTTTGATTTTAATCGCATTAATCATCGTATGCACAATAAACTCTTTATTGTAGATGATATTGCCCTTATCATTGGTGGACGAAATATCGCAGATAATTATTTTGACCAAAATCATCATATTAATTTTGTTGATACCGATGTGCTTTTTATTGGTAATGTAGCAATGGAGGGCAAAAAAAATTTTTATGAATATTGGAATTTTCATCGCTCTATTCCTGTTTCACTTCTTAAATTCAAAACGCCACTTAAAAAACTTAAATCCTCTATGGAAAGTCTTAAAGCGAATCCTGAGTGGGCACATTATGAGGAAAAAATCAATACCCTTATTAAAAAATACAAAAACAAATCTTTTGAGGTATTTTGGGGCAACGCCGTGTTTATTGCTGATAAACCAGAAAAAATTCAAGACCCACAAGCGCCAAAACCCATTGCCAAAGCACTTGCAAAGATTCTCAACTTTACATATAACAATCTTTATATTTCTGCCGCCTATTTTGTGCCAAGCAAAGAGGGTATAAAACGTTTTAAAACCTTGATTGCTTCGGGTGTGGATATTAATATTCTTACAAATTCTCTTGCCTCTACGGATTCTCTTGTCGTATATAGTGCGTGGGAACGTTATCGTGGCACTCTTATTAAAGAGGGTGCAAATATATATGAATATCAATATCAAGGTAGAGGTAAATCAAAGTTACGTGATAAAATATCAAAGTCCAAAGCTTCTTTGCATAGTAAAAGCATTGTATTTGATGATTCTATTACTTGGATTGGGAGTTTTAATCTTGACCCACGTTCAACTCATCTCAATACTGAATGCGTTGTTATCTTTGATAATCCTAAATTTGCAAAAGTCTTTAAGGCTGATTTGATGACAGATATGGAAAGTGCGTGGCACGTATATAATAAAAATGGAAAAACGCTTTGGGAGGGAGATGATGAAAGCAAGACAGAGATTTTTACCTATCCTCCTGATACAGGGATTTGGACAAGGATTCTAAAAACACTTGCAAAAATTCTCCCTGAAAGCCAAATTTAAAATCTCTGCATCTGCAATTAGGGCGCCAATCCGTTACTGAAACTTTTAAGACTTTTTTGAAAAACATTCTCTCCTGTATTAATAGGTGAGGTAGAAAGCTGCGTATGACACTGAATACAAGCATCAATAACACTATGTTCTTTAGCAAGTGCTGGAGATTGAATCTTCTTCACATCGTGGCACAAAAAACAATCCTCTCCACAGCCACCCATATCAATTTGTGCCATTTTTTCATCAGTATGGCAAGTCTTACATTCAAGCATAGGACGATGTCTTATATCATTTTTATAATCAAGATTCTGATGGCACGATTTACAATCTCCTGTGCAGCCCCATATATCTAATATTATAATACTCACTGCCCATAGCACTCTCTTAAGCAATCTCATTTTATCCACCACCAACAAAATCTAAAATCTCCACTTCATCACCATTTTGTAATATATAGCTTTCCCATAAAGGCTTTTTTACAACCTGTGTATTAACTGCAATCGCCATTGCCTTATGGGTAATATTCAACTTTTTTATAAGCGATAGAATCGTTACTTGCTCATCTATCTCATAGTCCTTGCCATTCAATAATATATGCCCACTCATTACTGCTCCTTTTTCTCTTCATTTTTGTCAGAAAAAAATTTAAAAAACCCATCTTTAATATTTTGTTGTGCAACACGTGAAAGTGCTAAATCTCCATATTCAATGTCTTTTGTAATAGTGCTTCCTGCACCTATAAGCACATTTGATTCTATGTTTAAAGGTGCGATGAGTTGCACATCACTTCCTACAAACACACTTTTGCCAATAGTCGTCTTATGTTTTGCCTTACCATCGTAATTACAAGTAATCACTCCCGCACCAATATTGCTTCCCTCATCTATTTCGCAATCTCCAAGATAACTCAAATGACCCACTTTCACACCGCGCAAGGTGCTTGATTTTGTTTCAACAAAATTGCCAATATGAGTATTTTTGATATGACTCTTAGGACGGATATGCGCCAAAGGTCCTACATCACTTGATTCTATAATGCTCTGTTCAATCACACTATGCGCTTTAATGTGAGAATCACTAATATGAGAATCCCCTAATATCTGCACACCCTGCTCTATAATGCACTCCCCACTAAAAGTAACATTAGATTCTAGATAAATAGTATGAGGCAAGTTCATAATCACACCCTGCTCCATTGCCTTCTCACGCAATCTTTGAAGCATAATCTCTTGAGCACAGGCAAGCTGAATCTTAGAGTTCACCCCCATAAATTCCTCTTCTTTTACCTCCAATGCAGCTATTTCTATGCCATTTTCTTTTGCATAAAAAACTACATCGGTAAGATAAAATTCTTGCTGATTATTGGCATTTCCCACTTGAGGCAAGTAAAGATCAAGGATTGATTTGTGGATTTTATAAACACCTGCATTTACATCTTTTATCAAAAGCTCGGATTCTTTTGCATCTTTTTGCTCAATAATTCTTTGCACTACGCCAGATTCCATCACTACACGTCCATAGCCATCTGGATTTTGAAGATGCAAGACACTCATTACAATTTGTGCTTTGTTTTGGCATAAAGACTTGAGAGTTTGTGAACACACTAAAGGCATATCACCATTAAGAATAAGAATCTCATCATATTGATAACAAAAAGGCTTTTTAGCGTTTGCACCTGCATTTTGTCCTTGCATTAGCGCACCACCTGTCCCGGGATAATGAGCGTGGTCTTGGAGATGAAAATGCAATGCCCCATCAGCATAAGCCTGTTTATATGCACAAAGTAAGCGCTCTTTGATTACATTTTCTTGATGAAAAAGCACAATATGCACATCATCACTTATTTTTAATGCCTCATCAATGGAGTAAAACAACATTTCTTTGCCACAAATTTTATGTAATACTTTAGGAATATGCGATTTCATACGCGTCCCTGCTCCTGCGGCTAAAATCACCACTGATACATTCATAAATTACTCCTTCATTTATATTGAATTGGCTTAATTTATATAATTTTAACACACTAAATCCTATAATACGCCCTTGAGTTTCAATTTTGGAGTGATTTTTGAAAAAAATATTTTGCCTGCTTAGTTTATGTATGCTTTTTACTTATGCAGAGCCAAAACTTGAGCCCGCACTTCCTGCACCCTCTAGCATTCCATCTGTGCCATCAATCCCTAATAACCCTATCTTACCATCAGTAGATCTCTCCCTTACTGCACCAAAAGAACCAACCGAACTTGTTGCCACTCTCAATATCGTGCTTATCATCACGCTTCTTGTCATTGCTCCATCGCTTGTGCTTGTGATGACAAGCTTTACACGTATTGTCATTGTTTTTGCTTTTTTGCGCACTGCACTTGGCACACAGCAATCTCCCCCAACACAAGTGCTTGTTAGCCTTGCTCTAATTTTGACATTTTTTATTATGGAACCTGTGGCAACCAAAAGCTATGAAGTGGGTATTAAACCTTATGCAGAAAAAAAAATCTCCTATGATGAAGCCTTTGAAAGAGCGATTGTACCTTTTAAAGATTTTATGATTAAAAACACGCGTGAAAAAGATTTGGCTCTTTTTTTTAGAATCCGCCAACTTGAAAACCCTCAAAGTGTTAATGATGTGCCCTTAACAGTGTTGCTTCCAGCATTTATGATTAGTGAGCTTAAAACTGCATTTTGGATTGGTTTTTTGCTTTATCTGCCTTTTTTAGTTATTGATATGGTTATTAGCTCGGTGCTTATGGCAATGGGTATGATGATGTTGCCACCTGTAATGATTTCGTTGCCTTTTAAGATTCTTGTTTTTATACTTGTTGATGGTTGGAATCTCCTCATAGGTAACCTTGTGCAAGGCTTTAAGTAGCTAGGTCTAGAATGAATTGTGAGCATTTTGGCATATGTGGAGGCTGCACAAATATACAAGATTATTCCACACAACTGCAGGCAAAACACAATCTTACTTTGCAAGAATTTCAATCTTTTCTTGATACAAAAAGCAAAAATTTTCAATATCCCACCAATCCCTTAGCTATAGAAGTATTTGCTTCACCGCAAGAGGGGTTTAGAGCTCGTGCAGAGTTTAGATTCTCTCACGTTTTCCAGAATAAAAGTGGGCTTGATTTTGCTATGAATGCATTTGGTTATAATCACCGTGTGCCTATTAAAAAATGTCCTATTTTGCTCCCTACTTTACAGGACATTATGCCTCTTTTGCTGCACTATCTCAATACATACGACTTACTTAATCATAAACTTTATGCGTGCAATCTCCTCTCCTCCTTACAAAATGAAATTATCATCACCCTCATTTATCACAAATCCCTAGATTCTCATTGGGAATCTCTTGCGTTAAAAATACAAAAAGAGCTTGAATATACTCTTAATACGAATATTCACATTATCGGACGCAGTAAAAATCACAAACATATCCTCTCAAATGATATTATTTGTGAGCATCTCACACTTTTTGCCAACACTCCAAAAGAACGCACTTATACATTTTTCAAACAAGAATCCCGATTTTGCCAACCTAATCCATTTATCAACACTCAAATGCTTGAATTTATTGTCTCCGCACTCTCATCAATCTATACCCCACAAACTCCTTGTGATATGCTTGAACTCTATTGTGGTAGCGGTAACTTCACCATTCCACTTGCCTCAATATTCCGCCATATTTTTGCTACGGAAGTGGTAAAGTCTGCAATTACACTTTTACAAAAAAATATGGCTAAAAATAATATAGAAAATATTATACCTGCGCGACTTAACGCATTTGAAAGTATCCAAGCTCTGCGTAAAGAGCGCGTATTTTTTCGCCTTAAAAATATTGATTTAGATGCTTTTGCGTTTGATTGTGTATTAATTGACCCACCTCGTAGCGGTGTAGGCGAAGAAGAAGTGTTGTATTTTTTGCAAAACTTTAACACAATTATATATGTCTCGTGCAATCCCCATACGCTACTAAACGATTTGCGCATTCTTTCTCAAAGCCATTATGTAATGCGATTTGGGCTTTTTGACCAATTCCCACATACATATCATAGAGAGTGCATAGTAATTTTGCGCAAATCCAATAAGATTCTATAAAATTATTCCATCTTACGTAGCACTAAAATAAATGCAGGAAGTGCAAAAAGCGAAGCAAAAAGAGGATTAAAACTAACACCCAAAAATGGTGCAACAACGACTAAGCCACCAATTTGATTTGCCAATGCAATGCCTACATTAAAGGCTGCTTCATTGACACTTACTGAACTATCCATAGAATCTGGCGTGTATTTACGTGCCATATTCATTGCATTCACTTTGAGCGCTGGGATTGAGGCAAAAGATAAAAAACCCATAATCGCTAAATTAATCACAACAAACACTTGTGAATGGGCGCTCACACTCACAAGAGCGTAAAAAATAATTTGTAAAAAGAGCACGATTTGTAAAGCGCGTCTTGAGCCTTTATTGTCTGCAAGCCTACCGCCAAAGAGATTCCCTAAAATTGCAAATATGCCATAAAGTAACAAAATATATACAATGCTCGCCTCATTAAAATGGCTTTTTTGTGTGAGTAAATCTGTTACATAAGTATAAAGTACAAATGCCCCACCACAAGTGCATATCGTAATTGCATAGGCTTTAAGTAATGGAATATGTAAAAAAGCCTTAAAAAGTGCGTTTATATGCGTTTTGCAGCCTTGCAAATGGCTTGGCATAAAAGCAATTGCGCTAATAAAAGCAATAAGTGTGCAAAGGCAAATAAGCAAGAAAATAGATTTAAAGCCAAAAATCTGCCCAATAAATGTCCCCAAAGGAACGCCACTTACAAGTGCAATCGTCAATCCGGACACCATAAGGGCGAGATTGCGAGATTCTTTTTCCTTGGAAGAAACTTGAATAGCCGTAAGTGTAGCAATAACAAAAAACACTCCGTGTTGTGTGCCTGCGATAAATCGTGCAATCACATTGAGTATAAAATTATCACTGATATAAATCACAAAATTTGCCAAAGCAAACACACCAAGATTAAGCAAAAGCTGCAATTTACGATTAAATCCACTTAGAGGAATGCTTAAAAGTGGTGCGCCAATTACTACACCCACTGCATACATAGTCGTAAGCAATCCTGCCTGATTAGAATCTACACCAAAATATGCCTTTACATCTTGTAAAACACCTGCAATAATAAATTCTGTAACTCCCATACAAAAAGAGCTAAGAGCCAAAACTAAAATCGTTTTGCTTGTTGCATTCAAAGCAAATTTGTTCATCTTATGCTTTCCATTTTTTAATTCTTTGTTATTTATGTAAAAGACCTGCCATCTCTATGATTTCAAAGCCAAAAATCTTTTCATCATAATATCGCATTTCCTCTATAAAATGTTCGCCAAAAATGGTAATTGTAGTTTTTTTGCCTCTGCTTTCAAAATCAAATAATCCCACCATACCAAAGGCAACTTGATTGCTTTTTGTGTCATATTTGAAAAAAGCAAAATGCTCTCCATTTGGATAAAATGTAGGGAAGTAAAAATTGTAAATTTCATTTTCTCCATAGGTAATTGAATAAGGATTATACCCATAATCCCCATCGCAATAATATGGAAAACACTCTCCGCTAGGCTTTTTAGGATAATAAGCATAGCAAGAATGTTGCCAATCAAGCACAATAATCTCATTTGCTGCTTTTTGCTCCTCTTTTTGAGCATAGGATTTTAAATTTGTAAGAGCATATTTATCTAAAACTTTCGCAAAAATTTGTGGCATACTCTCTTGAAAGGCTTTATGATTGACTTTATCAAAATCCGCAATATAAATAATATAGGGCAATTTACGCGCAATCTCTAAAATATTCCAATGTGGCATTACATTAAATCCAATTCTTTCATACATAAAATCTGTTTCCTCTTCCCCTAACACTTCATAATTCTCATTTGGCACAATAAGCCTCTTTTTTAAAAATATCTCGCGTTTGCTTTGTGCTTTCTTTGCTAAATATGCTCTTAATCCCATTCTTTCTCCAAAAGCCTTATCTCATTATTGCTGCAATGATTGCAAAAGCGACATTATATTATAATTTTCAAATAGAGTTAAGATAAAGATAGAATCCTCTTTGCTGCTTATTGCTTTGAATATGATAAAATATGCCGAATTTACAAAGGATACAAATGAAAAATATTATTTATGGAGTATGTCTGCTCTGTGCGTGCGTGTTTAGCGCGTATGGAGAAGTTATCGCTGGAGTAGCCATACGCGTAAATGGACACGCTATCACTTTATATGAAATTGCCTCTTTGCAATCACATCTTAAAATCTCCAAACAAGCCGCTATTGATATGCTCATTAATGAGCGGCTCAAAGATGATGAAATTGAACGTTTTAAAATCAGCATTGAAGATTTTAAAATTGATGAAGAAATTGCTCTGCTTGCCGCAAATGCTAATCTAAGCAAAGATGAATTTCTTAGAAAAGCTACGCATACAATGAGTTTGCAAGAATATCGCACACAAATTAAAAAACAACTCCAAACAAAAGAACTTATGCAGAGAATCCTTGCTTCTAATATTAGCATTTCAAGTGAAGATGAGCTTCTTACCTATTATACACGACATAAAAAAGAATTTCTAATTCCCTCACAAGTGCGTGTAGTGCGTTATTTTTCTCAAACCGATAATGCCTTGCAAAAGGCGATACAATCACCCAAACAAAATATTAAAGGTGTGCAAAAAGTAAATGAAACTATCGCTCTCTCTTCCCTTAATCCTCAAATTGCCCAAGTATTTATACACACGCCAAATAATGAATTTACTCCTGTGCTTACCACAGGTGGCAATGGTTTTGTGAGCTTTTTGGTAAAAGAACGTTTAGGTGAAACCCCTATTAATTTTGAGGAGGCAAAACCTCTTATCAATCAAAAAATTATGGCACAAAAAGAGCAGTCTATTATCGCGGAACACTTTAACAAAATCCGCTCTAGTGCTAATATTGTAAATCTTAGAGAATAATTATGCTCTCTTATACTGACCCACTTTTTGGCATTATTATCTTTGTATCTCTTATCGCTACGGCTGCATTTATTGATTATTGGCAAAATCGCTACAAAGAAAAGAAAAAAAAACGCTCTTTAAAAAACTTAACAAAATCGTATGAATTTGCTGGACTAACCCAAGGAGTAGAAGAGTTCCTTGCACTTTCGCAAAACCCTATTCCTACTTTACAATTCATCGCTAATGCCTATATTCAAAGCGGCAATACGCAAGAAGCAATTAAAATTTATCTTAGTATTTTAGAGAATCTTGATAATTCAAAAGAAAGTGCAAAATCAAAAATTGAGATTCTCCAGCAGCTAGGCATTGCTTACTACACTGCAGGATTTTTACAAAGAGCAAAAAATATTTTTTTAGAGATTCTCAAAAATTATCCCCGAAATCCTCAAGTGCTCATTTATTTGCTCAAAACTTACGAAAATCTAAGCGAATATAAAAATGCTATCGACACACTTGAATGTATCGAAGAAATCTATGATTCACACTCTACCCCTACAATAGCCCAAGAGCAATTTTTTCATACAATTGCACTCAATAAAGCTTATTTACACACACTTTTACTCATCAATCAATACGCTATGCCCCTATCAAGCAAGATTCAAAGGCTCAATGAAATCAAAGCAAAAGAAATAAAACTTGAAAAAATTATTCTAGTCTTTTTTAAAAGCGTAAGTCATTCACTCTTTTGGGAAGAAATCAATAAAAGCGAAAATATAGCAAGCCTCATTGATGTATTATGGGATTTTGAGCGCAAAAATGTGCCTCTAGAGCAAATTACACATCCGCAGATTCTTGATATCTATCGTACAAAAGGCTGGATACAAGATACAAAAAGTTGCAATATTTTTGAGCTAGAAAATATGAGAATCTTAAAGCAACATTCAACCCTTTGCATAGATTTTAGTTTTGAATACCGCTGCCATAGCTGCAAACAAGTATTTCCCTTTGAAAACGCACGTTGTTCACATTGTGGTGAGTTGCTTAATACCGATGTAATCTATAAGATACAAAAGGTTGATAATGAAACAAGTTACTCTTTATTGTGATGGTAGTGCACTTGGAAATCCCGGTGCTGGAGGCTGGTGTGGCATACTCTCTTTTGGTGATAAGCAAAAGATTCTTACAGGTGGCGAAACCTATACAACAAATAATCGTATGGAACTCCTTGCAGTGATAGAATCTCTCAAAGCTCTTAATCAACCTTGCATTGTGAATGTATATAGTGATTCTCGCTATGTATGCAATGGTATCAACTTATGGCTTAAATCGTGGATTTCTAAGCAATTTAAAAATGTCAAAAATCCTGATTTATGGCAACTATATTTACAAGTTTCATCACCTCATCAAGTGATTGCACATTGGGTAAAAGGACACGCGGGAGTAGCACAAAATGAACTATGTGATAAACTTGCAAAAGAAAGTGCGCAATTTTATTTAAATAAAGGAATTTCTGATGAGTAAATCTATTTTGCCCAAATCTCCCCAGCTCCTTGAGAAAAAGTTAGGCTATGTTTTTCAAAATCAACAACTCCTCCTTGAAGCCCTCACGCATAAAAGTTGTAAAAAACAATATAATAACGAACGACTTGAGTTTCTAGGAGATGCAGTGCTAGATTTGCTTGTAGGAGAATATTTATTTAAAAAATTCCCTCTTGCTAAAGAAGGTGAGTTATCTAAATTACGAGCGTGCATCGTCAATGAGAAAGGTTTTATGAAACTTGCTCAATCACTTGATTTAGGTGCATATTTATATATCTCACAAAGTGAAGAAAACAACAATGGACGGCAAAAAGCTTCCATTTTATCTAATGCCTTTGAAGCCCTCATAGGTGCAATTTATTTAGAATCTAGCCTCACTTATGTTCAAAGTATTATTTATGATTTACTTGAATATAATTATATCAAGATTGATTTAGATTCTCTTTTTATGGATTATAAAACTGCGCTACAAGAGATTACTCAAGCTTTTTATGGTGAGATTCCAACTTATACGCTCATTAGCGAAAGCGGACCCGATCATAAAAAAAGTTTTGAAATAGCTCTAAGTGTGCAAGGAAAAGAATATGCAAGAGCAAGCGGGAACTCAAAAAAAGAGGCGCAACAAAAAAGCGCGCAAATTGCTTATAAAAAACTCTATTCAAAGATGAATAAAACTCATCATAAAGGGGAAAAATGAATACTTTTGGCAAATCATTTCGTGTAAGCACTTTTGGAGAATCTCACGGCGAGGGGATTGGTTGTGTGATTGATGGCATTCCTGCAGGATTGCATATAGATGAACTTTTTATAGAATCTATGATGACAAGGCGCGCACCCGGACGCAATCAATATACAACACAACGTAAAGAATCTGATAAAGTGCAAATTCTAAGTGGTGTGTTTGAAGGGTTGAGCACGGGCACACCTATTGGTATGTGGATAGCAAATACTGGAACAAAAAGCAGTGATTACGCCAATATTAAAGACATTTTTCGTCCCGGACACGCTGATTATACATATTTCAAAAAATATGGTATCCGAGATTATAGAGGGGGAGGAAGAAGTTCAGCAAGAGAAAGTGTAGCAAGAGTAGCAGCTGGAGCTGTAGCACAAATGCTTTTGCGCGAATTTGACATAAATGTCCAAAGTGGCATATGCTCAATTGGCAATATCACAGGGAAGCAATATGATTTTGCATACGCACTCAAAAGTGAAATTTATGCACTTGACAAAGAATGTGAAGAATCACAAAAAGCGCTTATTGAAAATGCTAAAAGAAAACACGATAGCATTGGTGGAAGTGCTCTCATTCGTGTAGAGGGACTTCCTGCAGGATTGGGCGAACCACTTTATCATCGCCTCGATGGAGCGTTGGGAGAAGCACTTATGGGGCTTAATGCTGTTAAAGCGGTAGAAATAGGCGATGGAATCATCTCTTGCACCCAATATGGAAGTGAGCATAATGACCAAATGGATAAAAACGGCTTTAAAAGTAACCATAGTGGTGGTATTTTGGGAGGTATAAGTAATGGCAATGCACTTCTTGTTAAAGCACATTTCAAACCTACACCGAGTATTTTTATACCCCAAGAGACGCTTGATATACACTTACAAGAACAAACTTGCCAAATCAAAGGACGACACGACCCGTGTGTAGCAGTTCGTGGCAGTATAGTCGCGCAAGCAATGGTTGCTCTCGTCCTCGCAGATATGCTTTTATTACACGCTACTTCACAACTTTGTTTTTTAAAAAAGATTTATAAGCAATAACAAAATTTATATTATAGTTATTTTAAAGCAAGAAGATTCTATAATCACACTTCCTTAACACAATAGGAGACAATAAATGATAACACTCAAAGAAGCTCTAAACAAATCCGAAAATGAACTCAAAGAGATAAAAACTCTCTTGCGCCAACGCGTCAAGGAAAACATAGAACTCAATGCTTATATTGGCGAAATTAACGAAAGTGGAAGTGGTGTGCCAATTCTCATAAAAGACAATATCAATGTTAAAGGTTGGGAAATCACTTGTGCGAGTAAAATTTTAAAAGGCTATGTTTCTCCTTATAATGCAAGTGTTATCACAAAATTACACGAAAACAAAATGTGTGCTTTTGGACGCGCCAATATGGACGAATTTGCAATGGGAAGCACAACAGAATCTAGCTGTTATGGGAGAGTGAAAAATCCTCTTGATACTTCGCGTGTGCCAGGTGGAAGCAGTGGGGGAAGTGCGGCAGCTGTAGCGGCTGGACTTGCTATTGCCTCACTTGGAAGCGATACGGGTGGTTCAATACGGCAGCCTGCTGGATTTTGCGGTTGTGTAGGGTTAAAACCAAGCTATGGAAGAGTAAGTCGTTATGGGTTAATTGCATATAGCTCAAGTTTAGACCAAATTGGACCTATTACGCAAAATGTTGAAGATGCTGCACTTTTGCTTGATGCCATAAGCGGATATGATAAGCAAGATTCTACAAGTGCGAATCTCCCATCACTCAACACATTTAAAGACCTTGACCCAAATGCACGTTACAAGGTTGCTATTTTAAAAGATTTCCTTAAAGATGCCACCCCCCAAATACAAGAAGCCTATAATCACACTATTAAAATTTTAGAATCTATGGGGCATACCATTGTTGAAAAATCTATGCTTGATACACGCTATCATATCTCGGCATACTATATTATCTGTACTGCAGAGGCTAGCTCTAACCTTGCGCGTTTTGATGGAATCCGCTATGGCACAAGAAGCGAATCAAAAAATCTCAAAGATGTATATCTTAATACACGCAGTGCATATTTTGGCGAAGAAGTAAAGCGCCGCATTTTGCTTGGAAGCTTCGTGCTAAGCAGCGGTTATTATGATGCGTATTATCTCAAAGCACAGCAAGTGCGAAAGAAAATCTGTGCAGATTACGAATCTATCTTTAATGAGTGCGATAGTATTCTCTTGCCTATTGCCCCAAGTGTAGCCCCTAAATTTGGCTCAACGCATTCGTCCTTAGAAATGTATTTAAGTGATATTTATACTATTGGTGTCAATCTAGCAGGATTACCAGCCTTATGTATGCCTGTAAGCAAGGACAAAAATGGTTTAAGCATTGGTATGCAGTTTATTGGTGCAAAATTCAAAGAACAGAACATTCTCAATATTGCCTATGGATTAGAAAAAGAAATAAACAATTAATTTTATAAAGGAGTAAAATATGAAAATTAAACAAAAAGCTCTCACATTTGAAGATGTTTTACTTATCCCTGCATATTCCGAAATTCTCCCTCAAGAAGTTAATACTCAAACTCTTTTAAGCAAAAATATTTCACTTAATGTTCCCCTTGTAAGTGCTGCAATGGATACAGTTACAGAATGTCGCACTGCCATTGCTATGGCAAGACTTGGCGGCATTGGTATTATCCACAAAAATATGGATATTGATTCACAAGTAGAACAAATCAAACGCGTGAAAAAAAGTGAAAGCGGCGTTATTATTGACCCTATTTATATCCGAGCAAACAACACACTTGCTGATGCAAAATCAATTACAGATAATTATAAAATCTCTGGTGTGCCTGTTGTTGATGAATATGGCAAACTCATTGGTATTCTCACTAATCGTGATATGCGCTTTGAACAAGATTTAAGTAAATATGTAGGCGATTTAATGACAAAAGATTCCCTAGTTACAGCAAAAGTAGGCACCACACTTGAGGAAGCAAAAGAGATTATGCACAAAAATAGAATTGAAAAGCTCCCAATTGTTGATGAAAACTATATGCTTAAAGGACTTATTACTATTAAAGATATTCAAAAACGTATAGAATACCCTAATTCCTGCAAGGATAGCTTTGGACGATTAAAGGTTGGCGCAGCTATTGGAGTAAAGCAATTTGAAAGAGCACAAGCACTTGCTGATGCAGGAGCTGATGTGCTAGTGCTTGATTCTGCACACGGACATTCTATTAATGTTCTTAAAACTTTAGAAAAAATCAAATCCAAGCTCACCATTGATATTGTTGTTGGCAATGTCGTTACACCACAAGCCACACAAGATCTTATTAATGCAGGAGCTGATGCAGTAAAAGTAGGTATTGGACCGGGTAGTATTTGCACCACTCGCATTGTTGCTGGCGTGGGAATGCCTCAAATTTCAGCTATTGATGATTGCTCTCAAATAGCCCAAAAACATAAAATCCCTATTATTGCTGATGGCGGTATAAAATATTCAGGAGATATCGCTAAAGCTTTAGCAGTTGGTGCTTCAAGTGTAATGATAGGAAGTCTTCTTGCGGGCACTGAAGAATCTCCGGGTGATCTTATTATCTATCAAGGCAGACAATATAAAATTTATCGTGGTATGGGAAGTATAGGTGCAATGACACGAGGAAGCTCGGATAGATATTTCCAAGAGGGCACAGCGCAAGATAAACTTGTGCCCGAAGGTGTAGAAGGAAGAGTTCCTTATCGCGGAAAAGTAAGTGATGTAATTCATCAACTTATCGGTGGATTAAAATCGTCAATGGGCTATCTAGGCAGTAAAGACATTCAATCCTTATGGGAAAGGGCAGAGTTTGTAGAAATTACCTCTGCTGGGCTTAGAGAATCTCACGTGCATGATGTAGATATCACCAAAGAAGCACCAAATTATCACGGCTAAAAGGAATAAAATGGCAGATTCTAAAAAGCAAAAAATCATTTCGCAAACTAACACCGAAAATAAAAAAAACGAAATAACACAAGAAGAAGACTTTGAGGATATGCTTGAACGAGCTAAAGAAGTATTAAGCAAACTCAATGCTCAAGAAATTACCCTTAAAGAATCTCTCGCTCTTTATGAGCAAGGAATGCAAAGTCTTAAAAACGCTCAAGAAATTTTAGAACAAGCCAAATTGCAGTATCAAGAATTTAAAGATTAGATTCTATGGAGCTTGTCGCTTATCTTACTCAACCAAATAGTGTTGCTGTATTTTTATTACTCATAGCACGTTTTGGTGGTGTATTTGCGTTTTTTCCATTTTTTGACAATCAACTTATTAGTATTCATATCCGTGCGGCAATGGTATTTTTTATGAGTGTGGCATTTTTTCCTCTTGCAACCTATACGCTGCCTGATATGACTATGGTAGAGTTTCTTATTGCTGCACTTTTTGAAATTATGCTAGGATTCATTGCTTCAGTATGTTTGCAAATTGTTTTTGCAATGTTAAGTTTTGGCGGCGAAATTATCAGTTTCACAATGGGATTCACTATGGCAAGTGCATATGACCCTGTGAGTGGAACACAAAAACCCATTATTGCGCAACTTATAGCCATTATAGGCTTACTTGTCGCTTTAAGTCTTGATTTTCATCATACTATTTTTCTTATCATCTCTCATAGCATTGAAGCTACGCCATTGGGGGGCTTTGTATTTGAGCCAAAAAGTGCAGCTTATTTTGTCAAAGCCTTTAGTAATATTTTTGCTGTGGGCTTTTCTATGGCATTTCCCATTCTCGCAATTATCTTGCTCTCTGATATTATCTTTGGTATGATTATGAAAACCCACCCGCAATTCAATCTCCTTGTTATAGGTTTTCCTGTAAAAATTGCCATTGCCTTTGTCGTGCTTGTGCTTACAATTTCTACAATTATGTATACTTTCAAAAATGAACTTAAAAATGCTTTTTTTGCGGTAGGGAAAATTTTTTTAGGGCAATAAATTAGAATCCTACACACGCTCTTGTCATTTTTTCATAACCTTGCAGTGCCTTTTGCACAAAGCGTTGATTATGGCTTATAAGTAATGTTTCAAAATTATTTTCAAATGCATTTTTACTCCAATTTGCTGAACCAAGGACAAGAATCTTCTTATCCACAATCGCCATTTTTTGATGCATAATGCCATAATAGCGCTTGTTCTTAGCTCGCATACCACTAAGAAGGCATACTGAAATGTTATTATATTTAGCAAGATAACCGATAACGGAAGTATCATTCTTCAAATTACTTTCCTTATCAAAAATAATAGAAATCTTAACACCTCTCTTAGCGCTATCTCGAAGTATTTTAGCAATATCATTATTCGTAAAACTATAAATGCTAATTTTAATTTCACTTTGAGCATTTTTAAGCACAGATTTGAGCGTATTAATGGCTTGGTCTTGTTCATAAGGGAGCATATAAAACATATCATTCTCAGATGAATGTAATGAAGTGCCCCATAAAATTGTGTGCAATATCCCCACAATCAAACAGATTCTATATATTTTTGTCATTTTTTGTTGCATTTTATTCCTTTTGTAGCGTTGATTTAGATATAATTTTAAATTACTATCACAAAAAATGCAATAAAAGTGGGAGTTCGTATGAAATTTTTGCTAATCAACACCAATCAAATTGTTCAAAAACTTGTAGAAATTACAGCTAAAAAGGCTGGGGCAAACCTCACGAGTATAAGAGAATCTAACGAAATGGGTGATTTAGAACAATATGACTATGTGATTATTGATGATGATTGCCTTTCGCTTGATGCAAAAACCTATCTCAATGCTCTGAAACCAAAACGCAAGTGTCTTATTTATAATAAACAAGGTAAGCGTATTGAGGGATTTGACGATTATGTGCAAAAACCATTTTTGCCAACAAGTATTTTAGATATTTTCACAGCACAGCTTGGACACGAAAATACGCAAAATGGAGTAGAAGCAGAAACTGGCAAAGTGTCCATTATAGAAGATATAGGCGATGAGAGTGCAAATTTAAGTCTTGATAACCTTGATGAAGGCTTAAGCGAGATAGATTCTCTCCTTGAAGATAGTGCGCTTGATGAACATATATCATCTGAAGATACAACGCCTAAAGTCAATACCGAATCTAACCAAGAAGAACAAGCACCAAATGAGCAGGACGCACAGACTGCAGAAGAGGACATTGCACAAGAAGAAATAAGCGAAAATGAGAGTGAAGAGATTTCGCTTGAAAATACTAATGAAGATGCAAATACAGATGAGGAAGTAAGTTTAGAAGAATTAGAACTTAATGATGCTGTTTTAGAAGAAGATTCTACGGCTGAAAATGATTTAGATGTTGAGCTTGATTTGAGTAATATTGACAAACTTGGAGATGAAGAAAAAATCCAAGAGAGTGCAGATGAGGCAAAACAACCAGATGATATACCTCTAGAAGAAAATACGGAGCAAGAAGAGACTTTGGCAGATACTCCAACTCAAGCAGATATTGCAGAGGATAATGAATCTGAAACCCAAACAGAGGTAGTAGCAGATGAGACAAATGTAGATTTAGCAGAAGAATTAAGTGATACGCAAGATTCTAAAAACTTAGAAGATTTAGATACCAAAGACACTCAAGATACTGCAGAAGAAAGTATAGCAGCAGATACTTTAGAAGAAGAATTAGAGGCAACAGAAACAGAAAATATAACTGATGATATAACGCAAGATTTGCCTGAAAATGCTGCGGACGAGGAAGGTATAGAAGAGTCTAATGAAGAATCTCTTGAAGATTTGCCCCAAAAAACACAAGAAAATGAAGATGATACGCTCCAACCTGAAGAATTAACGCTTGAAGAATCTCCACAAACAGATGAAGTAGAAATTGCAGAGGGATTAGATTTACAAGATGCCCTTGCAGATACAGATTCTATGTCTGATGATATCCAAGATGATGAAGAAAAACAAGAGAGTGCAGATACGTTAGAAAACGATTTGCTTGATGATGTAGAGAGTATCGCGCTTGGAGATGAGGATATACCTGAACAAGACACAGATGAAAATATAGGTATTGATTTAGGAGACGAATTAGATAAGGATATAGATAAAGAATCTGTGCTTGATGAAGAACAAGTAGGTGAGGTATCTGAAGCTCTTAGCGCACTTGAAAGCAATGATACAAAAAAAGAAGATTTTGCTTCGCTCAAAGAGCCTGATGTTGCTCACGCTTTAGGTGAAGAGCTTGAAAATGTTGAAGAAGAAAACCAAGATGCTCAAACACAAGAATACAAACCTCAAGATTCGCAACATCAATCTCAAGAAATTGTCAAAAATATGATAGCAAACTCTGTGCAAAGTAGCATTTCTAGTTTAAGTTCTAATAATCTTAAATCAATGCTTGATGGGCTTGAAGTAACAATCAATATTAGCTTTAAAGACAAAAGCAAATGATGAGCAAAGGGGCAGTGCTTATTATCTCTGGACCAAGTGGCTGTGGCAAAAGCACATTAACAAAATCGCTTATAGAATCTATCCCTAATGTGTATTTTTCTATTTCAACAACTACGCGCCCTATGCGTGAGGGTGAGACTGATGGTGTGCATTATCATTTTGTGAGCAAAGAACATTTTTTACAAGACATTCACAATAATGTTTTTTTGGAATGGGCAGAAGTGCATACAAATTTTTATGGCACTTCACTCAAACCTGTTCAGCAAGCGCTTGAACAAGATAAAATTGTGCTCTTTGATGTTGATGTGCAAGGACATCACAGCATTAAAGAATATTTTGGGGATTTTGCCAAGTCTGTATTTATTACAACAAAAAATAAAGATATTCTCCGAGAGCGACTTATTTCGCGTCAAACAGATGATCTTCAAACTATTGAATTTCGTCTTATTCAAGCCCATAATGAAATGCAGCATATTCACAATTTTGATTATCTTATTATTAATGATGATATTACTACTGCAAAAGAAGCTATGGTTGCCATTGCGCGCTCACTTAAATATCAGCAAATTGAGCGTTTGAGTAAGATTATCCAAAAATGGTAAGATTGAACGATAAGTTTAAGATTTAAAGACGAGTTTTGGTATAATACCTCAATTTTTATCAAAGGAGATTCTATGCACCCCCCTAGTATTACACAATTGTTGATTATTTTGCTTATTATTGTGCTCCTTTTTGGTGCAAAAAAAATTCCCGAACTTGCAAAAGGATTAGGAAGTGGTATTAAAAACTTCAAAAAAGCTGTCAAAGAAGATGAAGAAGATAATCAAAGTGAAGAAAATACAAAATCTCAAATCAAACAAAGCGAATCTAAAAATGAGAATGTATCAAAAACTCACACAGATTCTCAAAAACAAGACACTTAATGCACCACCATATCAAAGCTCTTCTCCAAAGTGCATTGAATATTAAAAACACAATTGACATTGTGCTTGAGAGACCAAAAAACAAAGACTTGGGGCATTTTGCTACACCTCTTGCCCTTAGCCTTGCTAAGATTGAAAAAACCAATCCTAAGCTTATCGCTGAAGAGATTGCTAAAATACTTACAAATTACGCAGAGTTTGAAAAAGTAGAAACTCTCAATGGCTTTGTAAATCTCACACTTTCTACAACTTTTCTTCAACATATTGCACAAAAACAACTGCAGCATTGTATGACTCTTGAAGCAGATTCTATAAATCCTAACATATCTCAATATACACAAAAGACTCAAATAACACCAAAAGAGCATATTTTGATTGAATTTGTCAGTGCCAATCCCACAGGACCGCTTCACATTGGGCACGCAAGAGGTGCTGTATATGGCGATGCACTTACTCGTGTAGGGCGGTTTTTAGGTTATGATATACTCACCGAATATTATATAAACGATGCAGGGGCACAGATTTATATGCTTGGGCTATCAATTTTTCTTGCAGGGAGAGAACATATCCTTAAAACTCAAGTAGAATATCCACAAAGTTATTATAAGGGCGAATATATTATTGATTTAGCAAAACAATGTGCGCTACACTTTGGTGAAGATGTTTTTAAAAGTGAAGATTCTATCTCCTCTCTTGCAGATTTTGGCAAAGATATGATGCTTCAAGAGATTAAAGATAATCTAGCGCAAGTTGGGATTAAATTTGATTCCTTTGTGAGCGAAAAATCCCTTTATGACAGATGGCAAGATACGCTTGATACTTTAAAATCTCATCAAGGTATTTATACCAAAGATGGCAAAATCTGGATTGCTTCCTCGCAAATCAATGATGAAAAAGACCGAGTTGTCGTGAGGGAGAATGGTGAGCCGACCTATCTTGCTGGAGATATTATCTATCATCAAGATAAATTTCATCGCCATTTTGAACATTATATTAATATTTGGGGAGCCGATCATCACGGCTATATTGCACGCGTAAAGGCAGCTATTCATTTTTTGGGCTATGATGAAAATAAACTTGAAGTGTTGCTTTCTCAAATGGTAAGCCTTCTTAAAGGTGGGCAACCTTATAAAATGAGTAAACGTGCAGGAAATTTTATCCTTATGAAAGATGTAATAGAAGATATTGGAGCTGATGCACTTCGTTTTATTTTTCTCTCTAAAAAACCTGATACACACCTTGAATTTGATGTTGATGAACTTAAAAAAGAAGATGGAAGCAATCCTATTTATTATATTAACTATGCTAATGCTAGAATCCACACACTTTTTAATAAAGCTGGAGTAAATATGCAGCAGACAGCACAAAATGCGAATAAATTGGATATAAATGAACAAGCAAAGGCGCTTTTGTTTGAAGCTCTTTGTCTGCAACAAATAATAGAATCTAGCTTTCGCAATAGAGAGATTCAAAAAATATGTGATTATCTTAAAAGCCTCTCTGCTTCATTTCACAGCTTTTATAATACACACAAAATCTTGCAAAGTCCAAATGAATCAAGTATTCTTTATGTGCTAATGATTGTCAGCCAAAGCCTCACACTTGGATTATCTCTGCTTGGAATTAAAGCAAAAACAAGAATGTAATATGTGCCAGAGCTCAAAAGCATTTATTGCACTTAAAGATGCTTTTCCACATACAATTCCTATTATGCTTGGTTATATTTTTATGGGTGCAGTATTTGGTATCTTATTGCAAAAAACAGGTTATGGTGCGATATGGGCAGCTATAATGGCAGTGGCTATTTATGGGGGAACGACACAATTTATTGCTGTCGGGCTCATAGCAAGTGGAGCTGGCTTATGGGAGAGCTTTGTGCTTGTTTCTATGATTAATGCACGACAAATTTTTTACTCTATAAGTATGTTAGAGAGGTTTAAACGTATGGGCAAAAAGCGTTATTATATGATTTATTCCCTCACTGATGAGACCCTTGCACTTCTTAATCTTAAGTCTCCCAAAACAGGAGTAGATAAACAATGGTTTGATTTTTTTATCGCTGCGCTCAATCAAAGCTATTGGGTTATAGGCTGCACTCTTGGAGCAGCACTTGGTGGAAAGCTTGAGTTTAATTCTAATGGACTTGATTTTGTGATGAGTGCTATTTTTGTTGTGATTTTTATTGAACAATGGCGTAATAAAACAATGCGTATTCCTGCACTCATTGGCATTATAATAAGTTTAATATGTTTATATATTTTTGGGGCACAACAATTTTTAATCCCCTCACTTGTGGGCATTTGTGTTATATTAAGCCTATGGAGAAAACCCATTGTCGCCTGAAATTTTGCACTCGGTCCTTCTTATTGCGCTTATTGCGCTTAATACTCTCTTAAGTCGCTTTTTGCCTTTTATTATCTTTGCTAAATCTACACCCACATTCATTGTCTCTTTAGGTAAAGTGCTGCCAAGTGCAATTATTGCAATGCTTATTATATATTGCCTTAAAGATATGGATTTAGAGCACTCTCCATATGGACTTAATGAAATTATTGCTGTCTTAGTAGTAAGCTACATACATATAGTGTTTAAGATTCCCGTTTTAAGCATTGTATGTGGAACTATCACTTATATGATATTAATACAAAATGCAATTTTAGATTTTATACCCTAGAATCAAAAATCTCTAGGGTATAAATAAATATTAAGCAAAAGCACCTTTAAGTGTCTTTACCCACGCTTGAATTCTGCTATCTGTCATATCTTCTTGATTAACCTCATCAATGACTAAGCCTACAAACTTTCCATTTACAACTGCCAAACTCTCATCAAAAGTGTAGCCATCTGTGCTTGTTTGTCCAATAATTTTTCCTTGTTTTGATACTTTTTCATAAATATGTGCAATACCATTACAAAAAGTTTCGCTATAAATTTCTTGGTCGCCAAGCCCTACAAGAGCGATAGTTTTACCTGAAAAAGCAGCTTCATCAATACTAGAAAGAAAACTATCCCAATCATCTTGTAAATCACCTGAACCATAAGTAGGTGTAGCAAAAATAAGATTCTCAAATGCACTTAAATCATCAGCTTTACTTGAAGCAACATCAAATATTTGACAATCGCCTAATTTATCAGCAATTTTTTGAGCAACTTCTTGCGTAGTGCCACCATCGCTTCCATAAAATAAACCAATTTTTTTCATATATGTCTCCTAAAATATTAAAATAATCTCCTTTACTTTATACTATAAAAACTAATACAAGGTAAGAAGACTAATATCCTTAATCTCAATTAATTCTTATCCAACAAACCCAAAAGAAATAAGATTCTTAAATAAACTTTTGCAAGTGCACTTAAAATACAGGCACAATCTCGCCCTGATAGTGCTGCTGAATAAAATCTTTTACTTTTTGAGATTGCAACGCATTTTTAAGCTTTTGGAGATTCTCATCATTCACTCTTGTGCTTTGCACAACTAGAATATTCGCATAAGGCGATTGTGAGCCTTCCAAAAAAAGTGCATCAGAGCTTTTTAATCCAGCTTGAAGTGCATAATTGCCATTAATCACTGCACCATCAACATCATCTAAAGTGCGGGGCAAAAGTGCTGCTTCAACAGGCTTAATTTTAATACTCTTTGGATTCTCAACAATATCAAGCTCTGTAGCATTAAGGTTATTAGTATCTGCAAGCTTTATTATGCCTTTAGAATCTAACAAAAGAAGAGCCCTTCCACCATTACTTGGGTCATTAGGAATAGCAATAGTAGCACCTTGAGGAAGAGAATCTATATCCTTAAATTTATGTGAATAAAATCCAAGTGGCTCAATGTGAATACTTGCAATAGATTCTAAATTAAGCCCTTTATCTTTTTTAAGCGCATCAAGAAAAGGCTTATGTTGGTGATAATTCGCATCAAGAGAACCATCATTTAAGCTCACATTAGGTGTTACATAATCTGTAAATTGCACGATTTGCAAATCAATACCCTCTTTTTCCAAATCAGGTTTAATAAATTCAAGAATCTCTGCGTGTGGCACAGGGGTTGCGCCCACTTTAAGCACAACTTTTTCTGCTGTGCCATCTTGTGATGTATTTTTCTCATCACTACAACCAAAAAACACTAATCCTACTAAAATAAAAGTAAGTAACTTTTTCATTAATTCTCCTTAAAATAAAATTAATCTGCCTTACACAATGTAAGGATTGCCTAATTTTCTGCACCCACAGGAATAATTTCCCCTTTATACTTTGAGAGAATAAACTCACGGGTTTCTTTACTCAAAAGCACCTCTTTAAGTGCCAAAATACGTTCATCACTTTGATTATCCTCACGCGCTACAAGCACATTCACATATGCACTTTTGTCATTTTCGTGAAAAAGCGATTGAGTGATACTCATCTGTGCTTGCAAGGCATAATTTGCATTAATCACTGCGCCATCAACACTATCAAGCACCATAGGCAGAGAAGCTGCTTCCATAGGTTTAAATACAAGATTTTTTGGATTCTCAATAATATCCATCTCTGTAGCATTAAGGTTACTTGAATTTGAAAGCTTTATTATTCCATTATCGTGGAGCAAAATAAAAGCTCGTGCCATATTAGATGCATCACCCGGAATAGCAATAGTCGCACCTTGTGAGATAGAATCTATATCTTTAAATTTATGTGAATAAAATCCAAGTGGCACAACATATATAGGCGCAATTGCTACAAGGTGATAACCCTTTTGAGCATTAGTATTATCCATAAAAGGCTTGTGTTGATACATATTTGCATCACTACTTCCTTCGGCTAAAGACACATTAGGCACAACATAATCCGTAAAATGCTGAATAAGCATTTGCACTCCTTTTGCCTCAAGCTGTGGCTTAACATACTCTAAAATCTCCGCAGCAGGGACAGGTGTTGCACCTACTTTAAGTATTTGTGTCATCTCATTGCTTACTTCTTGATTAATTTTACCTTCTTTTTCACTTGAACAAGCCACATAACCCGCTCCCAATGCCAACACAAAAACTAACTGCACAATATTTTTCATAAAACCTCCTTAAACAAAATAAATTAACGATGCTGACGCAAACGTTTAATGAGTAAATCACCGCTTGATTGAATACATTGCACAATCACAATCGTGCATATTACCGCATATGCCAATATATCAGGCTTAAAAGATTGAAAGCCTATGCGATAGGCTAAGTCTCCCAACCCTCCAGCACCTACAACTCCAGCCATAGCAGAAAAGCCAACTAAACTTACAGCTGTAATAGTGATAGCATTAGCAAGTGAGGGCAAACTCTCACTAATCATCATCAAAATAATGCGCATTTTGCTTGCCCCCATACTCATAGTAGCCTCTATAAGCCCTTTATCAACCTCATCAAATGCTCCTTCAAAAAGTCGCGCAATAAAAGGAGTGGCTGCAATAACAAGTGGAATAATCGCAGCAGTGCTTCCAATGCTCGTGCCAATTAAGTATTTTGAAAGAGGCAAAAGCAAAATAATAAGCACGATAAAAGGGAATGAACGCACAACATTGACAATCGCTCCTAAGATTCTATAAAACAAAGGATTTGCTAATATGCCAGAAGGCTTAATCACGCTTAATAATACCCCCAAAGGTAATCCAAAAATCATAGCAAAAAGCGAAGAGAAAAAAACCATATAGAGCGTTTCGCAACACGACTTTACTAAAGTAAAGATTATAGGATTTTCAAAAGTAGAGCGCAAAAATATAAGCCAATGTTTCTCGCAAAAATCTAAAAACTCTAACATAAATGACCCTTCACACTGCCTTAGATTCTATTTTTTGAGAGAGTTGAATAGAATCTGTATTTTGACACATAAGATTCAAATCCTCAATACTCACACCTTGCTCTTTAAGCCACGAGAGTGCTTTGTCTCTTTTATCATCTGTTGCTATAAATTTTAATACTAAATGCCCAACCTCTCCTGTCGCAAGCTCATCAATATTGCCACTTAAAATATTTACATCAACATCAAATTCTCGTATCATTTGACTTACAAGCGGCAAATGTGCGTAAGGACCAGTAAATATAACTTTATATACATTATGCAAATCTTTCAAATGCGAAATAATATGTCCTTCATCTTGAGGTAAAAATGAAATAAGCTCCCGAGTAATGGGATGTTTAGGGGCAGCAAAAACTTCGGCAACGCTGCCACGCTCCACAATAGCACCATCACTCACAACACACATTTTATTGCAAATCTCGCGCACGACCTCAATTTGATGTGTAATCAACACTACACTTAAACCCAAACGTCTTTGAATATCACGCAAGAGGGCAAGAATTGATTTTGTCGTTTTAGTATCAAGAGCCGAAGTTGCCTCATCACATAAAAGCACTTTAGGGTGATTAGCTAATGCTCTTGCTATTGCTACTCTTTGCTTCTGTCCACCACTAAGCTGACTTGGAAAAAAGGAGGCTCGTTCACTTAAACCCACAAGCTCTAAAAGTTCATCAACACGAGGTTTTATCGCTTTTTTATCCCATTTAGCAATCTCCAAGGCAAATGCAACATTATCAAATACATTTCTTGCACTTAAAAGATTAAAATGTTGAAAAATCATACCAATTTTTTGTCTTTGCATTTGCAATTCTTTTTGTTTTAAGCCAAGCATATTCACGCCATCAACAAAGAGTGTGCCACTTGTAGGCTCTTCAAGACGATTGATAATACGTATAAGTGTGCTTTTACCCGCACCTGAATAACCAATAATCCCCATAATATCGCCTTTTGCTACTTCCAAATCTATATTTTTAAGAGCAACAAATCCATTTGGGTAGGTTTTATTGATGTGGTTTAGCTTTATCACACCGCATTCCTTTTAATACTTTTATATTTTTAAAAACTGCGCATTATATCACAAATTTTAAAAATACCCTATGTATTAATTTCCCTGTTTTTTTACATCTGGGGATTATTGGCTTTGTCTATTTTATCCCGTAAAAAAATGTGTAAATCTCTATATTCTTCGTGTGTAAAAAACCGCTTTTTCCCACAAGGTAAGGCATTTAAATGCACAAATCCATAGCTTATGCGTCTTAAATCTAATACTTCACGCCCAAAAGCTCCAAAGAATCGGCGTAACTCCCTATTTTTTCCTTGTGCAATACTAACTTTGATTTTAGAATATCTTCTATCATTTTTAAGAATCTTATAAGAGTTAAAAGGAGCAAACTCCATACTTGTAATATGACTTTTGCTATGTGCTCCAACTCTCGTATCTTCACTAATAAGCCCATTTTCCATAGCACTAATGATTTCTTGGGTGATAAAGCCATTAATTTTAAGAATATATGTGCGCAATAAATCAGATTCCATAAGAGCTCTAGCAACAGGTGTGCTATCGGTAAGAATAAGCAATCCCTCACTTGCAAAATCCAATCGCCCCACATATACAAAATGCTTAAATTTTGCTTCTAAACTCTCGTATATTACTCGCCTACCACGCTCATCACGTTTGCTTACAATTTCGCCTTTGGGTTTATGATATACGATACAAGTAAAGTGCTCCTTGGGAATAATCTTTTTGCCATCAATAAATACTCGTTGATTTGCACCCAAAAGAGAATGTAATGTCGCCTTAGTTTTTTCAATATTAACCCGCCCTTGAGAAATGAGTTTATCAGCCTCACGCCGAGAATATTTTGTATGATGAGCAATATATTGATTAAGGCGCATCTATTTTAAGCCAAATATTGGATTCCCTCCATTTACGCTTCCTCTTGTTTTTATAAGTGAATAATTATTACAACCCGATTCAATTCCATAATCACACGCTAAACCAAAAAGTTCAATCGCTTTACGCTTATCCTGCCTCACACCAAACCCACCATCATAAAGCACACCCAAATTGTTACAACTTTGAATATGCCCACTATCACACGCAAGCGTAAAATATTTTGCTGCATTATAATAATTCTTATCTGCACCATTTGAGCCAGTAGCATACATCCAACCTAAATTTCCACAACCTATAATATCACCTTGCTGACAAGCAACATAATTCATCTCAACATAGCTCATCTTATCTTTTGTCATACCATACACATTATAAGTATTACTCATAAGCCCTAAATTATAACAGCCCAAATCGCTCCCGAGCTGACAAGCGCTATTATAATAAGCTAATGATTTTTGGTAATCTTTTTTGACACCTACGCCATTAGCATACATCCAACCTGCATTAGTACAACCTAGAGAATCTCCCCCTTGACAAGCCACCTCATAGAGCTGTGCTGCTTGAACTTTATCTTCTTTAACGCCCTCACCATTATCATACGCCATTGCAAGATTCGCACACGCCACAGCATCACCACCTGTGCAAGCTTTATAGTAATAATTAACTGCCTTTTGAGGGTCTGGTACACCTGAATTTGCTCCATACATATAAATAAGTCCAGAACCAAAACAACCTGCAGCATTACCTTGATCACAAGAGCGTGCAAAGAGATTCAATGCGCTTTCATAATCTCCATCTCTTGCAAAAACCATTGCTGATTTGAGGGTATTATTTGATTCATTAACATTCTCAAGCATATCCTCAATGGGTGCTCCATTGATTTGATTAGCAGGAGTAAGAGGAGCAGAGCCCAAAAGCCCTGCAGGAATATTTGTATTTTGATTGTTTTGGGTAGGCGATGTAGGCTGAGTATTTTGAGGCAAATTTGATACATTAGGAGCAATAGGATTTGTGGTATTTTGTGAGTTGGGTAAAGGTTGTGTGGAAACTTCCCCTGCCGTCTCCTCTGGCTCTGCAAATCCTATCCCTACAATACATATTATTGCCCACATAAGCGCAAAAATCTTTTTCATCACACTATCCTAAGTAATAAATTTGCCTTTCAAAGCAAATGGCTTTAAGCAAATATAATACCATAATTAATGCAAAGCTGTATTAAGCTCAATTTTTCTATTACTCCTAAAAGCTATCATCTTGCCACTTTGACTATCACAGCGAAAATGAATGCCGTGTTTGCCTGAAAGCTCTCTTCCTTTATAAAAATTATTTTCCTTAATAGCAAATGTATCATTTATTTCAGCAATTTTTGCAGCTTCCTCAGGTGCAATATAAAATACTCCTCCAGCAAGAACAGCAATACCTCCATCAACAATGCACCCATCGCCCAAGCTAATACCGGTGGCACTATTAACGCCTAAAAGACAATTTTTACCAATACTTATAGGCTCGGAATTTCCTCCACTTAATACGCCAAGGATACTCGCACCACCTCCCACATCAGTGCCTTCACCTACCACCACACTTGAGCTAATGCGCCCCTCATTCATACAAGCTCCCATTGCTCCAGCATTGAAATTCACATAACTTGCTCCGGGCATTTGGGTATAGCCACCTGTTCCTAAATACGCTCCAAAGCGCGTTTTGGAACTATCAAGTAGGCGAATATTATCATATTGTGGAATCACCTGCATTAGGTATCGTGGAAACTTATCTACAAAATCAATATGAGGAAACTCGCCCTCCATTTTAAGACGAATCTCATTTTCTCTTAGCCATTCCAATTCATAGGGTTTATTGCCGCTCCAAGCGACATTTTGCAGCAATCCAAAAATACCATCAAGTTGCAAAGAACGCAAAGGCGCTTTGCCTAAAGATAAAGCCAAAAGTTTAAGATATGCAGATTCTACGCTTTCGCATTTTTCATCTTTATAGATAACACAGAATCTATACCGAGCTCTACCACCCTTTGTTTTTAGCTTGCCTTTATTTGCTTGTTTTTTAAGCTCTAAAATGACTTGAATATTTTTGTGCGTTTGAGAATCGCTTAATGCCTCATTTAAGAAGGGAGTGTAAAGCTCAAGTGCCTTATGCACAAATTCCTGATTAATGCCATACACCGCTTCATTATCACTTTGAGCTATGAGTTCACCAGCTTTTGCACTCTCACATAGCACGGCATAAGTGCCGAGATTCTCTCCTTTCCAATTCATCGTAGGATAAGTTGCGCACAACACTGCCTTAGACTTTTTACCAATCTCCACACGCGCAATACCAAAACCTAATGGTTCTTTATACGTTGCTGACTTTTGGTATTCATCAACAAATAACTTAAATTTCTCAATGCCCATATATTCTCCTTAATTCCTTTAATGATATAAAATTTGTAACTTGGTATTTTACATTATTTATTCTAAGATAACAAATAGTAAGTAAAAGCAACATTAATCCCCATTTAATGCAAAAAAGCAAGAAGTTTAAATTATACAATCTAAAATCTTGCATTCATAAAAAAGTTAAAGAGTGATTTTATAAGCTCTTAGAATACTTACAAACAAATGGATTCTATACATTGCTAAAGTTTGTCGGTTTTTGGCACAGCGATTTTACCACCATACAAAGAATTTATTTTGACAATATCTTTTAGCAAATTATCTATATTTGTTACAACCTGCTTGTTTTTTATTTTATATCGTTTTGCAAGTTCTTTTATATCTGTATATGTGATATATACATTATTTTTAGAATCTTGCCATACAGAAATCTTGAGAGGCAGATGAGTGGCTATTTGCTGATTCTCTTGCATCAAAAGCGTTCCAACTTTTGGATTCCCAAAAACTATTACCTTTGTAGGATTAAGTTCTAATCCTGCTTCTTTAGCATTTTTGCTATGGTCAAATTCTGCAAAAATGGGTATATTCTTTTGCATTATAGTATTTTTAATGTTTTTATAAGTAGTATCAAAATTATATGTGCTTTTTAGTGCCTCTGCACTGTTTGCTATTTGAGCTATGGCAAACAAAGAAAATATGATTTTTTTAATACCCATTGAAATTCTCCTTAAACTTAAATTCATTTAATATCCTAACTCATATTCCGAACTTGATTTAAAGGCATTTTTATATGGTGCGTCCCACCAACTACAAAAATCAAGTGCGTGTGTCTTCCTACAATCTGCCGATGGCTCACGAGCAGGTGTTAGCCCACAACTACAAAATAAAAGAGGAATAAACAAAAGCAATATTATTTTCAAATATCCTCCTATGCGCTAGACACAATACTTATACAAGAAAAAATGCAATAAATATTAAAGCATTTTGATATTTATAGAATCTAGCAAAAAATAATCAAAATTTCTAAACAAAAATCACTCTTTACATTTTAGTAATTATTCCTATAATAAATTTTATTTTAAGTTTTGTATGCTAAAATCTCACTTCACAAAAAATAATTTGCATAAAAGGGGATAAAATGATAACGATAAGTAGAATATTAATATGTGGAGGGGTAACCTGCTGTCTATGTCTTTTTGGATATGCCGATGAGATAGGCAATGAAACTTTTTCGGATACGACAGAATCTACAAAAGAAAAGTCATCTTCAAGTGCAACGCGCAATGTCAAATTACAAAAATCTATCGTTACTGCTGCTTCAGGGAGTGAGAAAAATGTAATTGATGCTCCAGCATCTGTAAATATTATTACCAAAGAAGAATTAGAGCAAAAACCTTATAGAGACTTAGGCGAAGCTCTCAAAGAAGTGCCCGGCGTGAGCCTTGATGAAACCTCCAACAAACTCGGTGCTTCTGCTATTTCTATTCGTGGTATGCCTTCAGGTTATACACTTTTTTTAGTTGATGGCTTAAGGCAAAATCCTAGCGGCGATGTAGCTACTGCAAATTTAGGTGCTGGTGTGTATAACACTTTTATCCCTCCAATGGGTGCTATTGAGCGTATTGAAGTTATCAAGGGACCTATGAGCACACTCTATGGAAGTGATGCGATAGGGGGTGTTGTAAATATCATCACTAAACCTATTACAGATAAATGGCACACTTCTTTTCAATCTCAAATCATTGTGCCCCAATCCTCTACTTTTGGTAATACTTATCAAAACTCACTTTGGACACAAGGTGGGCTTACAAAACACTTAGGGCTAACTTTTAGGGTGCGTCAAATTCATAGAAATCCAAGCGATAGACCCAAAAATGATTTAGGGCAAGATGTTTCTACTTTTTTTGGCACAAAATTTTCATTACTTAATGTCGGCACAAGGCTCACTTGGCTACCTGATAGTAAAAATATGCTCTATGCCGATGTAGATTACACAACATCAAACTATGATAATCGCAAAGGAGAAATAGGAACACTTGGTGTAGATGTTAACGGGAGAGGAGGCTATGAAAAAAATGTGGGTGTAGATAAGATTCTCGGGGCTATTGGACATAAAGGCTCTTATGATTTTGGGACTTGGAAAAATACCCTGCAATTTATGCGAACAAACAATACGGGAAGACTTGTAGCAGGCAATACTAACTCTCCAAATATTGGTAAAAATAGAGATATTGCTTCTAATGATGTGATCGCCGACACGCGACTTTTGCTTCCTTTAGGAGAAAGCAATATTTTAAATGTCGGCGCAGAATATCGCTTTGAGAATTATTACGATTTAGCTGCTACTCCTGCAAGTCATAATCGCCATACTTTCGCACTTTTTGCTGAAGATGAATATAATATCTTTGAACCGCTTACTTTTACTCTCGGAGCGAGGTATAATCATAATGATAAGTTTGGCTCAAATATCAGTCCGCGCGCATATCTTGTATATGAGATTCTTGATGGTTTTGCTCTTAAAGGCGGAGTAGCCACAGGATATAAAGCTCCTTATGCCAATCAACTCATTGACGCGGTATATGGCTATGGAAGTCAAGGCACACTTGCTTTTTTAGGTAATCCAAACCTTAAACCAGAAACTTCAGTGAGCTATGAAATAGGCACTATTTTTGATGGGAGATATATTGATTTTTCTTTAATGTTTTTCCGCTCAAATTTTAAAGACAAAATTGAAAACACAAGGGTGAATAAAAATGCAAATGGTGCTTTTTATGAAATTACTTGCCAAAATTACGGAGGAACAAATACTCAATGTAATCTCGCTATTAATGCAGATAGTGCATTTTCTCAAGGTGTAGAATCTAGCTTTGGCATTAAACCCATTTATGGCGTAGGATTTGATGTGGCTTATACCTTTGTGGATTCTGAAATTACTTCAGGAAGCAATAAAGGCAGACCTCTTTCAAGTGTGGCAAAGCACAACATCGTGTCTAAGCTTATCTTTACACATAAGAAATTCCATCTTTATGTGCAAGGGCAACACAAAGCAGGGTTGCTTAACACAAATGCATTAGGCAATACACCAGATGCCATAGCAATTAGAAATATACTTGGTGGCACATACTACAAACCTTATACGATTGTTAATCTCGGTTTAGGTTATAAAATTACAGAATCTATCCGCTTAAATGGTGGTGTGTATAATCTCTTTGATACAAATTTTATTGATTTTAGGAATTATAGTGCTAGTGGCAATGTCAATATGCACGGAGCTTATATTCAAGAGGGGCGCAGATATTGGGCAAATATCACACTTGATTTTTAAACTATTCAAGTTTAGTTTAATCTTTGAGAATATATAATTCTTGCAAATTATCTAATGATTCGTGATAATTTACCTATATAATACTTACAGGAGTTTAAAATGGGCAAACGAGTAGAACACGATTTTATTGGCGAACTAGAGATTGCCGATGATATGTATTATGGTGTGCAAACCTTTAGAGCATTACAAAATTTCAATATTACAGGCGATAAGCTAAGTAGCTATCCAAGCTTTATCAAGGCTTTTGCGCAAGTAAAAAAAGCTGCTTGTTTGGCAAATTATGAACTTAAATTGCTTGATGAGCAAAAAAAAGATGCTATTTGCAAAGCTTGTGATAGGCTTATTGCAGGCGAGCTAAGAGAGCAATTTGTAGTAGATATGCTTCAAGGTGGAGCTGGAACAAGCACAAATATGAACACAAATGAAGTTGTAGCAAATTTGGCATTAGAGATTATGGGACATAAAAAAGGTGAATATCAATACTGCCACCCAAATGACCACGTCAATCTCTCACAATCTACAAATGATTCATATCCCACTGCTATTCACGTAGCACTATATGACGAGCTTTCAGCTCTTGCCAAAGATATGGAAGTGCTAAAAGAATCTTTTAATAAAAAATCTCAAGAATTTAAAGATGTGCTTAAAATGGGGCGAACTCAACTTCAAGATGCTGTGCCTATGACTTTAGGACAAGAGTTTCACACTTTTGCAGTGATGATGGGAGAAGATATTGCGCGTGTGCTTGAAGCAAGAAACCTTGTAACTGAAATCAATATGGGTGGGACCGCAATTGGGACAGGCATAAACTCACACCCTGATTATCCTAAAATTGTCCAAAAGAAACTCTGTGAGGTTACAGGACACCCTTTCAAAACTGCAGATGACCTCATTGAGGCCACACAAGATACAGGTGCGTATGTGCAAGTAAGTGGTGTGCTTAAAAGAGTAGCTGTGAAACTCTCTAAAGTCTGTAATGACTTACGACTACTAAGCTCTGGACCAAGAGCGGGGCTTAATGAAATCAACCTCCCCAAAATGCAGCCCGGAAGCTCCATTATGCCCGGTAAAGTAAATCCTGTAATCCCTGAAGTTGTTAATCAAGTATGCTATGCAGTGATTGGTAATGATGTAACTGTGAGCTTTGCAAGTGAGGGCGGACAATTGCAGCTTAATGTATTTGAGCCTGTGATTGCTTATGGATTATTTAACTCTATTTCTATGATGAGAAATGCTATGCTTACACTTGCAAGCAAATGTATTGACGGAATCACTGCAAATGAAAAGATTTGTAGTGATTTTGTTTATAATAGCATTGGTATTGTTACAGCTCTTAATCCTTATATTGGCTATGAGAATTCTGCATCAATTGCTAAAGAATCTTTACAAACAGGCAAACCTGTTAAAGAAATTGCATTAGAAAGAAAGCTTTTAAGCGAAGAGCAACTCAATGAGATTTTTCAACCAAAAAATATGCTCAATCCACATATGAGCGCAGAAGATAAGGCGAAATTCCAAAAAAATTCGCCTTTTGCATAATCTCTTTGTAAAGTGTTTTTAGAGGAGTAGCCAAAGGCACTTCTTTAAAACTTACAATTTCATTTTTTAAGGATTTTTTATGGAAATAATATTACTGGTTTTACAAGTAGCAGTGCTACTTGGTGCGATTTTCTTAGGTATCCGACTAGGAGGTATGGCGATAGGCTATGCTGGAGGATTCGGTGTTGTAGTGCTTTGTCTCGTGCTCGGTATGAAACCCGGAGATATTCCTTGGGACGTGATTTTAATCATTATGTCTGTGATTGCAGCGATTGCGGCAATGCAACTTGCTGGTGGGCTAGACTATATGGTGCAAGTGGCAGAAAAAATCTTGCGCAAGAATCCAAAATACATTAACTACCTTGCTCCAACGGTTACATATTTCCTTACATTCTTAGCTGGCACTGGGCATACAGCATTTTCAATGATACCTGTGATTGTAGAAGTGGCAAAAGAGCAAAACATTAAACCTTCCGCACCTCTTTCAATCGCCGTTGTCGCAAGTCAGATTGCTATCACTGCATCGCCTGTAAGTGCTGCAGTGGTGTATATGAGTGGTGCTCTTGAAGATTTTGGCTGGAATTACCCTACATTGCTACTTGTATGGCTTATTACAACTTTTGCCGCTTGTATGCTTACTGCATTTGTGGTGAGCAAGTTTTTCCCACTTGATTTAAGCAAGGACATCATCTATCAAGAACGATTAAAAGCGGGACTTGTTAAGCCTTCTGTTGGTGCACAACATATTGAACTCAAAAAAGGTGCAAAACTAAGTGTAGGAATTTTCTTATTAGGTGTGCTCTGCGTGGTGATTTATGCCACTTCAATTTCTGATGTTGTGCGTAAGCCTTTCTTGGATATCCTAAATGGTGTGATTGTAAGCAATAATGGACAAGGGCTTATGGCAGGTATTGCTGAATTTATGAGAGGCTACATTGACCCAGTGAGATTACCACGCGATGGAGCGATTATGGCATTTATGTTAGCTATTGCTACTTGTATTACGATTTTTTGCAAGATAGATACAGGCAAACTTCTTGAAGCCAGCACTTTTAAGGCAGGTATGACAGCTTGTATTTGTGTGCTAGGCGTTGCTTGGCTTGGCAATACCTTTGTCGCCGGATACAAAAAAGAAATTGGAGATTTAGCAAGCAACCTTGTAGGTGATTATCCTGCACTTTTAGCAGTGGCACTTTTCTTTGCAAGTATGTTGCTTTACTCTCAGGCAGCAACAGCAAAGGCTATTATGCCTGTGGTCATTGGTGCACTTGGCATAACTGCGGCTACTCCAGAATCTTCCTACATTCTTGTAGCAAGCTTTGCAGCAGTTTCTGCTCTCTTCGTATTGCCCACATACCCTACCCTGCTTGGTGCAGTACAAATGGACGATACCGGCTCAACGCGTATTGGTAAATATGTCTTTAACCATAGCTTTATTGTGCCCGGCACACTTGCGATAATCTTTGCAGTAGGGCTTGGGTTTATAGTCACTCCTCTCTTTGCTTAAGATGTCTCTATATGCAGGAGCATTCAATGAATATCCTTGCGTATAGATTCTATTTTATTATTTATGTAAAATATATTGTTTTTTCTATTTGTTGGTATTTTCTTAAAAAATCATTTATATTGATAACATAAAAACTATTTTTATTAAACTTAGTTTAAAAAAGGTCGTATTATGAACATTTTTTCTCGTCTAAATGTTGGTGCAAAGGTAGCGTGTGTAGTAACTGCATTTGTAGTAATTTGTGTAAGCATATTGGCATTTTTTATTATTTCCGCTTCAAAGCATTCACTTGAAGAACAAGCTCATAGAATTGTAGAACAGGCCTCTTATCGCTACGGCAATATCCTTGATATGGTAAGTTCAGAGGTGCTTGATACATTATTTGTTGGTGCTACTGCTATTAATACTCAAATTGAGCACAATACTATCAGTGCCGAGCGTCTAAAGGATATTGTCACTGCAATTCCTAATAATATCAACAGCATTGAGTATGCGTATTTATTTATGCCTCAATTTATGGGTGAAGAACTCATCATTCTCGCACAATCAAATGGAAAAGAGGGACAAAAAGCTGCCATTATCAAGTCCGAACCCATCATTAAAACATTTACATCTATACAAGGTGCTATTGCAAACAATAAACCGAGTTTGTCGCACCCTGCAATCATCAATTTTCAAAATAAAGAGTTATATGCACAGGGCTTTGGTGTCCCCATACACGATAAAAATGGCAAAGTTATAGGTGCATTAGGTGCTTTTATAAATTTTGCCAATATTGGGATTCCTCTATTAAGCGAAGAGGCTAGAGTTTTTAATGATGACCAAAGGTTTGTTATAGATGAGCAAGGCACGATAATCATCAATCAAAATCAAAATTTTATAGGCAAAAAGCTTGATGAAATCGTTCCAACACAAGAAACAAAAAATATTATTATTGCTGCCAAAGAGGGAAAAAATGGTATTTTCCCTTACCGCACAGCTGCAGGAATTGAAGGTATCGTCGGTATGCGCTCTATAAAGCCACTCAATGAGGGTAATATGTATTGGAATGTCTTATCATATATCCCCAATAAATCCATTAATGAACCACTTGTAGAACTTCTATGGATTATTATTGCTTGTAGCATAGGGACAATATTAATTATTGTCATAGGCACAATGTATTATTTACGCACCTGTGTAGCTAAACGCATACGATTAATACTTAACGCACTTACAAGCTTTTTTGCCTATCTCAACCACGAACGCAAAGATGCACCACAACCTCTTAAGATTGTTGCTCAAGATGAATTAGGTGAAATGGGTAATGCTATTAATGATAATATTCAAAAAACAAAAGCTGGTTTAGAACAAGATT
>Ga0209064_1000225_pt1 | contig 135000 bp, 138 predicted proteins | sample Inofromicrocosms_FD_187498 | JGI IMG/M metagenome (GOLD analysis project Ga0209064, IMG submission 187498) | Mouse cecum microbial communities from Vienna, Austria - Inoculum for glucosamine and mucus D2O microcosms (SPAdes) (version 2) | ecosystem: Host-associated > Mammals > Digestive system...
GAACTTACTGGAGGAGCGAGAGAACGCCCTGGGGCAGCTGATTTGCCTGAGCAAGCATAGACTGGGAAGCCTGTGCAAGGATCTGCTGCTTTGTGAAGTTCATCATTTCCTGAGGCATATTTGTATCGCGGATCTGAGACTCAGCAGAAGTGAGGTTCTCAACGGATACGTTCAGGTTGTCGATCTTGTGTTCCAGACGGTTCTGAACAGCACCGAATGTAGCACGAACCATAGAAACCTTGTTGATTGCACTGTCGATTCTGTCGATAGCGTAGTTAGCGGCTTCTGCGGTGGAAAGACTAAGCTCGTTGGTCTTAAGACCGCGGCTTGAGCAGTCCATATTAGCGTCAAGTTCGCCGATTCCGTCAGAATTATACTTGAATGTGAAGTCAACAGCGTCCTTAGAACGTGCGCCAACCTGGAGAATGATGTGGTCTGTGTAAGTAAGGTTGTTGTAGCCTTTTTTGAACGCATTAGACTCAGAAACGGGTTCTTTGGTATTTGTGTTAGCCGCGTCTGCAACAACGATATTAGCATCGGGACCATCAGAGTCGCCGCCTGTAGTGTATCCGGCTACCGCTATCTTAATAGTAGCAGTTGTTGTTTCGCTAGCGTTTGATTCGTTCTTGAACCCTGTGTTAGTTACAGTGCCGATCAAAGCGCCGTCGTAGTATAACTTTCCGTCATTTGTGTTGATAGCCCATCCACCGTCACCAGCTGCGCCAGCCGCAGTCTTCTGTGCAACTGTATCGTTTCCGATTTTAGTTATGGTTACGGCTGCATCATTGATATTGTTAGCATGTGAGAACGATAATGTAATTTCCGCACCGTCAAGCTTAGCAATACCCTCCTGCATAGTCTTATCTGTTGCGTAATCAGTAGCAACGCCACCATTCAAAGCAATCGAAGTGCTGTTAGCAATGTTTACGAGTGAACCATTATCAGCAGAAATGCTTGCACCAGCAGTTACTGTACCGTTTCCGGCAACTGTAAGATCCTGCCAACCTATATTAGTAGGTGCTACTGCAGGATCGCCATTGGGATTTGTATAACGAATAGTTATAGTATCGCCCTCAATTCCCTTAATGTCGTCAAGTACAACATTGGAAATCTCATTACCACCGGCTGTTACTGTGAAACCGCCGTTCTTAGCAGCCTGATCAGCTACTGTAACAGTTGCATTAACTGCATCGCCGCTGTCATTCTTAGCCTCTTTGTAGCTCCATTTGCCGTCTGCGTCACGTGTAAATGTAACGTCAACGTATCTTGCGTCGCCGCCCTCCAGTGCACCCGCAGCCCAAGCGGCTTTTGCATTGGCTTCAACAAGGTAACCCTTGTCTTCGAGTCTTGCATCTGCGCCAACATCAGCAGCTTCGGTTCTGGCAGCAGTTGTAGTATCGTCGGCTGCGCCGCTTCTGTAATCGAATACCTTAGAGCCGTTCTTTTCAACAGCCTTTGTGCCGTCAGCCATCTGACCACCGTTCAAAGCAACAACGCCGTTGAAGTCTGTGTCAGCGATCTGGTCGAGTTCGTCGTTCAGCTGATCAAACTCGAGCTGTGCAGCCTCACGGTCAACCTCGTCCTGATAAGAACCTGTTGCCATCTGGTCAGCCAAAGTCTTCATTCTCTGGAGAATGGAGTCTGTCTCTGTGAGAGCACCCTCAAAGGTCTGTACCATAGAGATACCGTCCTGAGCGTTCTTAACAGCCTGAGTCATACCGGCGATCTGAGATCTCATTTTCTCGGAAACTGCGAGACCGGCAGCGTTATCGCCTGCACGGTTGATTGCGTAACCGGAAGAAAGTTTCTCCAAAGACTTGGAAAGCTTGGAGTTGTTGATACCTAAGTATCTGTTTGCATTCATTGCGGATAAATTGTGCTGTACTACCATAATAGTTACCTCCTGTAAATTGTTGGCAGGAAATCCTTTCCGTGCCTTTTTCGCTAAAGTATGCTTTTGCGAAATTAGAGTTCAGCCGACTAATGCGCATCTCATCTGCTTCGTCATATTTCACAAAAAGCGCGGACGTTTCCGTCCGATTTTTAGAAGCTATTCCCGTAAAGAGAACATTTTCGAGGAGAAGTTCTCACTGTCGAGCCTGTTCTCCTTACTTCTGTCTTATATATCGGCAATATTTGGCGGCACTTTATGGTTTTTGGTTTAATATTTTATGAACTTTATATGAAACAAGACCATTTTCCCAGTTTTTGTATTTCGCAAAAGCATACTTTAATGAACGGCAGGGAAAGGAATTCCGAATGCCGAATTATTACAGGAGGTAACTATTATGGTAGTACAGCACAATTTAACCGCAATGAACGCGAACAGATACTTAGGTATCAACAACTCCAAGCTTTCCAAGTCCCTTGAAAAACTTTCTTCCGGTTACGCAATCAACCGTGCAGGCGATAACGCTGCAGGTCTCGCAGTATCCGAGAAAATGAGAAGCCAGATCGCCGGTATGACACAGGCTGTTAAGAACGCTCAGGACGGTATCTCCATGGTACAGACCTTTGAAGGCGCTCTCACAGAGACAGACTCCATTCTCCAGAGAATGAAGACTCTCGCAGACCAGATGGCTAACGGCACATACGACGATCCCGTTGACCGTACAGCTGCTCAGCAGGAGTTCCTCCAGCTGAACGACGAGCTCGATCAGATCGCTGATACAGACTTCAACGGCGTTGTTGTTCTCAACGGCGGCGTTATGTCCGACGGTGTTAAGGCTGACGCTAACGGCCTTATCGACTACAGAGCTGCTAAGGCTGCCGCAGGTACTGCTACAGAGTCTGTAGACGTTGGAACTAAAGAGACACACGCTGTTCTCGATAACGCTGCATACAATAAGGAAGTTGCAGACGATATCTGGAAAGCTGCAGGCATTGACAAGGATGTAACAAAGGCTCAGATCACTTTCACATTTGACGGTGAGAACTGGGTTGGTACTTCTGTAGTTGACAGCGCAACAGGCAAGGTTATCAAGGGTGCAGACGCTTCCGCTATCACTACTGCTGCCGGCGCTGGCGCAGGCACAGGTAAGGGCGGCTTCGTTATGACAGCCGGCGATTCCAAGCTTAATGCTGTATTCAACGAAATGAATATCGCAGGCACAGACAGACCCGCACAGGCAGGCGATACAATAACATTTGAGTTCGAGAACACAAATGACGCTAAGTATGCTCCTAACAACGCTGCTATCGCTGAGGATTCTTTCACTCCTGCTAACGATACCGTTAAGGGCGCTGCAGATACAATCAAGTTTGAGCTTGATGCAGGTCTCATAGATGATGTTATGACCGAAGATATCGCTAAGGCTCTTAACGCTCTCAAGGAAGCTACATTCGATACAACATATACTGCCGGTGTTGCTGGTGCTATCAATATGACAGACGCTTCCGGTCTGCTTGCCATTGATGCTAACGGCGTGGTTACAGTAAAGGCTGACGGTACAAAGCTCGGTACAGTAACTGCTGGCAATATCGAAGCTAATAATCCTGCTACTGGTGCTAAACTTGAAAATATTGCTAACACCGATGGTGGTGTTAATGGTGACCATGACGTACAGGGTCTTGACGCAACTGAAATTTCTGACCTTATTAAGGCGGCAGGTGGCGATGAAACTGCGGATGCTACAATTACCTTGACAAGAACTGGCGGAAAGTGGACTTGTGCTGAGTTGGGCATTGCAAACGTAGCTGATGCTAATTTAGGTGCAGCCTTGGGTGCTGGAGTTACAGTAGCAGGTACATGGGCTAATGGTGATACCATTACTTTCGATTATAAGGCACCAAAGGCAGCTGGAAATGGTCCCGTTGCTGGTGCTAACGGCAAGGTAGAGTTCAAGATTGATGTTGACGCTTACAATGCTCCCAAAGACGCTCCCGTAAAGGCTCACGTTGTTAAGACTTCCGACGCTGCTAAGGAAGCTGCTGCAGGCTTCAAGGTATCCATATCCGACGCGTTCAAGAACTCCGAAACTCTTATGACCTACAAGGAGAGCATTATCCTCCAGGCCGGCGCAAGAACTAAGGACGCTGTTGAGTTTACCTTCAAGTACAACTCTGAAGCTATCGGCGATCTTACTGCTGACCTCAACTGCACAGCTAAGGGTCTCGGCACTGATAAGCTCACTCTTTCTACTCAGAAGGACGCTAACAAGGCTATCGACAAGATCGACCAGGCTATCAACAAGGTATCCCTCGTTCGTGGTACATTCGGTGCTATCCAGAACCGTCTCGAACACAAGATCGACAACCTGAACGTATCCGTTGAGAACCTCACTTCTGCTGAGTCTCAGATCCGTGATACTAACATGCCTCAGGAAATGATGAACTTCACAAAGCAGCAGATCCTTGCACAGGCTTCCCAGTCTATGCTTGCTCAGGCAAATCAGCTGCCCCAGGGCGTTCTCTCGCTCCTCCAGTAAGTTCTTTAAAAGCTCAAAAAGCTTTTGCAGCACATTTCCTGCTCATACGATTTTTAAAGACCGCTCCTATCGGGGCGGTCTTTTGCTTATTGGCGGCTTACAAAAATCTTGACTTTATCAGCCGCATAAGGTATAATATTAATGTACTTTTTTGTAAAGGGGTAAATTCATATGCAGTATGAGATCAAAGGCACACCGTTTCCCGTCGTAGTTTGCAGGCTTGAACCCAACGAGACCGTATGCTGTCAGCGGGGCGGAATGGCATGGATGTCTCCCAATATGCAGATGTCTACAAATGCAGGCGGCGGTATAGGCAAAATGTTTTCAAGGGCTATTTCGGGCGAATCTGTTTTCCAGAACAAGTACACGGCCGAGGGCGGGATAGGCGAGATCGCATTTTCCTCCTCCGTTCCGGGAAACATCCTCCCAATGGAGATATCTTCCTCAAGAACGATAGTCTGTCAGAAATCCGCTTACCTTGCTTCAAGTCCCTCAGTCGAGCTCAGCATTTTCTTTCAGAAAAAGATAGGCGCGGGATTCTTCGGGGGCGAGGGATTTATCATGCAGAAGCTGAGCGGTCAGGGCATAGCTTTCCTTGAAATAGACGGAAGCGTTGTCGAATACGACCTTGGCTCAAACGAGTCCGTTCTTGTGGACACCGGTTATCTTGCCGCAATGGACGCCACCTGTTCCATTGATATCGAGACCGTAAAAGGAATTGGTAACGCCCTGTTCGGAGGCGAGGGACTTTTCAATACCCGCGTCAGCGGACCTGGACACATATGGCTCCAGACAATGCCCGTAGCTTCTCTTGCGGGAGCTGTACGTCCCTACATAGCCACAGGAAACTGACAGCACAGTACAATAAAAAACGGTACGGAAAGAGTGTGTTCTTTCCGTACCGTTTTTACTGTCAGATAAAATATTTATGTTTCCCCGTAAGCGCCTGGAGCATATCAAGGCGTATCTTGTTCTGGTATTCGGGCTTGACCATATAAATAATGTAGTACTCAAGCAGACAAATGTCCGGCAGAGTTCTGCCCTCGATCTTGAAATTATTGAATCCCATTGGCAGATATTTTTCAAAAACGGCCTGCGGGGAAATATATGTAACATAGTCCGTTATTGCGTAAGGACCGTTGTTCATGAAGTCGCAGGCAAACTCTTTGGCTATAAACGGTTTTTTTGAAAGCATATCCTTTTTGTGCTCCCACTCCGCTATCTGATCCAGACCGATTGAGCGGTAATGCTCGCCTCTGCGCTTGCATTTAGGAGTGCAGCAGGCGTTTACCAGCACCTCGCACCTTGCGCGGTCTTTTTCATCAATCTGTTCCAGCTGGTCAAAACGGTTATTGAAGTTGTAGTCCAGCACCACATATTTGTAGTCTTTTTTCAGTTCTTCCTTAACGCCGTCGATATTTTCGATCTGCTTGCAGGTAGACGAGGTTATCGGATAATCGGGGTAATTTTCTCTTATGTACTCTTCAAGGACCGGCGACATAACGATAGCCTCATTGAAGCCGTTATTGCACATACGCATGACCTGATTGCAAAACGGGTCTCCGAGATGCTTCTTTTCAAGCATTGGATTCGTATGCGTAAACCTGAGCGGGATATTTTTACTGTTGATAGCTTCGGCGACGTGCTTAACAAAGTCCATGTCGGTATTCCCTCCGAGAAAGCGTCCGCCGTTCCAGACGCAGCCGCCGAAGTTACCGAAGACCGACGCTATCCTAAGACCATCGTGAAAATATTCGGGATATTTTGAAATGGAATTTATCAGAATCGTATTAAGATAAAGGTGATTTGTAAAGTCGGGAATATGAAAATTTATTTCCATAATAAACTGACAACCTCCGTTTTGATTGATATTGTAATTATTATATCATATACGGTCGGATTTTGCAAGGATAATTTTAAGGAGGTACGGCGCCGGCGCAAAGGTCAGCCGGACGAAGAGTCCGGCCGGCGGCGCGGCGGCTTTTTCACAGTCAGTTTAAAGCTGGTCATTGTCATGCGTATGATCTCGTCCTCAGGAACGTCGGAATCGAGAAAAACGGTGTTCCAGTGCGTTTTGTTCATGTGGTACGCGGGGATCACTCCCTCATATGCGCTTCTGAGAAAATCCGCTTCGTCCGGGTCGCATTTCAGGTTTACGATTGTTTTCCCGTTCAGTTCCATTACAACAGCAAACCATTTACGTGTATCACGGTGACGAATAACGGCGCTTTCCGCGTCGTTTTCAAATGGCGTGTCCGAAACTGCCGCGGCAATAGTACCGCAAAATTCCAGATACTCGTTTTTAGTCATATATATCCTCCGTTAAAGTACAGCCAAAAGCTAATAACCGTCTGTCACAGGCTCAAGGACAAGCGTCTGACCGAGAGGCTGTTAACGGAGCGTTATTCTAATCTGCCGTCAGTCGTTTTCAAGGTATCTGTCAGGCTCGGCAGGAATATAAGGTTCTCTGACGTCAGTAAGCCCCATAAGGAAATCAACGCTTGTTTTATAAAAAGCCGCAAGCTTCGCCATAACAGGCAGCGACGGTTCAAGCTCGCCGGTTTCATATCTCGAATAGGTCTGCTGTTTACAGCCGAGATACTCGGCAATGTGCCTCTGGTACAGGTCGTTGTCCTCGCGCAAATCACGAATTCTAAGATTCATTTGAATCCTCCTAAAATCAAGAAAAATACAATTGCACATAATCTAATAATTATATTATGACATATATTTTGCTTTGTTGGTGAGTTTACACGATAGATGGATATTAAATTTTTGTAAACGACGCTCAGGGGATTTTTACATTATTTTTTTGGAAGGATCAGCCATTAAAATGCCTTTTTATAACATTTATGGCAGATTTTACAGGGGACGTATTGGTTACGCACACAGCTTTAGGATTCAATTTTTTACCGATAACATATACGTATCCGACAAGCTTTCCGCTGCGTATACGGGCGCGTTTTGCGAAAACCGCTGCCGCCGCTGATAAAACCAAAAGCGCCCCCGCAGTACACAGCCGCCCAAAAACAGCCGCACGTCCGGCGGCTTTTAAAACTTTTCCTGTCATATGCAGTCCTTTCCTTACTTAGCGTCAACGTCGAGCTGAAAATAAAAATCGTCCATTACGAAGCCGTTTCCGATGTCGGTTACGCCTTCGCCGATTTTTTTGAATCCCCGCTTTTCGTACACGGAAACTGCGCTGATGTTGTTCTTATTGACTGTCAGCCACACAGAATCAAATCCGTTGCCGCGGCAATATTTTTTCAGGAATCCAAACACCTCGGCGGCGTACCCTTTTCCGCGGTGTTCTTTTTTAATATACAGCTTTGACAGGAAAAGACGCCCGTCTTTATCGGGGCGCACCGCAATATAGCCGACCCGCTCCCTGCCTCTGAACAGAAGAAAATACTTATAGCCTTCAGACCCGATCTGTTCTTTCATTGCTCTGACGGACTGGAACTTCTCCACCATATAGTCTATCTGCTCCGCGCTCAGTATCGACGGAAAAAACTCGTGCCATATCTCATCCGCAAGAGCCGCCGTAACTTCCGTCTGCGCATCGGTCATTACCTCGGTAAAATTCAGTTTGCACATTTTTCGCTCACTCCTCAGCTTTGTAAAAAATTCTTTGAAAAGCAGTTTGCATTCATGCTCCATAACGCCTGCCGTAACTTCGGTACGGCTTAGAAGCTTATCGCTTTTGAGATTCGTAAAGGAACCTGCTGCACCGTCGTCGCCCATGCCGAAAACCACGCGCTTAAGACAGCTGTTCAGTATGGCCCCGCTGCACATAAGGCATGGCTCAAGAGTAACGTACAAAGTACATTCCGTAAGCCTCCAGCCGCCGAGAGTCCTGCACGCTTCGTCTATTGCTATTATTTCCGCGTGAGCGAGAGCGTTTCTGTCCTGCTGGCGGCGGTTGCTTCCCCTGCCCGCTATAAAGCCGTCCTGCCGCACCACCAACGCTCCCACGGGAACTTCTCCGCGCAGCATGGCTTCCCCGGCAAGACCGACAGCAATGCCCATGTAGTATTCGTCGCTGTTCAAGCCGTATCACCGCCTAATGTATAAATTTAATGTTCAGCGCGGTAACAAGGAAAGACATCGCAAACCATATCACCACAGGTATACAGGTAGCCGCTTCAAGTATCTTTCTGCCGAAAGACATATAACCGGGTTTTATTCTCATGGAAAAGCTGTCGCTTTTGTTGCAGAGAAACCATACCGAAGCGATAAGTCCGATCATTATCGTTACAAACACAAACACGCGCATAAGAACAGCACTGTATGCGGGATCTGCGTAAAAGCTTATATAGCAAAGAGTGCATATGTAAGCTCTGGTTATGATTCGCATTATAATTCCGGTTATTACCGAGCCTGTTCGGATAACGAAGTACCCGGCAACAAAAGAAGTCGCCGCCACAAAGGGAAAGCTGACTATATCGTAAGAAGATACTGCAATGATAAGGCTTGTTACAAAAATAGCCGTTCCGTCCCCGAACTGCCTTATCAGCTGAAGTATTACGCCGTGAGTGCATATCTCGCTTACTATGGGCACTGCCAAAACGCTTACGATGACAGTACAGACGATACCGTCCGAATCGGCGCTGACGGTATACGACGGCATTGCGTCTATTCTGAACACGCCGAGTATCCCGTTGTAAAAATACGCCAAAACAGAGCACACTCCCGCTGCGAACAGAGCCGCGAAGAACGCAAATCCGAACATCGGCTTATTTGTTATCTTAGTGGGAAGCATGACCGAGGCAGGTATTTCAAGATGTTTTATAAGCAAAGCGGCCGGCACCGCTCTTCCGAGTATCTGCTGCAAGATATCCATAAAGGTGATAAGAACCCTGCTTCCGTAGCGGTCTCCCGTAAAAAAGCTGTAGTAAATGTTCATTCCCATTTTTTCCATTATCGGAGGGAAAAAATATATGAAAAGGATATCAACTGTAACGCGGTAAAGGAGTACCAGTCCCAGTATATTGAGCACCCTTCGAAAGGTCTTTGCCTCACGGGCTTCGGGGTAATCGTTGATAAAGCCCACGCCGTCCTGATAGGTGAGTCTGTCAGGTTTTTCCACAAAATAGAATCCCACGGAATCCTGCTTCTGCTTCCGCCATTTTTTAAAGCTTTCGTTGTACTGCTTATCCTGATACCGCCAGTTAAGACGGTCTTCCCCGGTCTCCTGACTGCGAAGCTTTTTATCTTCTGCGGTTTTTACGTTTTTTTCGGCTTTCTTTTTCATTGTTGGACTCACCTCCGGGTAAATGTTTGCTTTTTAAAGTTTAGCATAAATTTATTTCTGTTTGGTTAATATTTTGCTACCTGCCTGTTTATTTTGGTGTTTTGCAGTAATTTACAAAACACTCATATTTTATTTACTGTTTGTATGTATAATTATATGTTCAAATGATTTACAATACATATGAACAATAATTCATATGATACTTGCAGAGGGGGATACCAAATGGAAGAAAACAAAACTATTGCCGGAGCTTTTAGCTGCGGCTGCGGCTGCGGGGAAAACACCGAACCTGCGGAACCTGCGGAACCTGCGGAACCTGCGGTGCAAGAACATAACGGTACCGAAGAATCGGAGGCGTCCAATCCGGACATTGTAAGGGCGGTAGCGGAAAAGCTTCCCGACGAGGAGCTTCTTTACGACGTCGCAGAGCTTTTCAAGGTGTTCGGGGACTCCACAAGAGTGCGTATCATCTGCGTTCTTTTTGAAAGCGAGATGTGCGTATGCGATATCGCGGAAGTGCTGAATATGACCCAGTCCGCCATATCCCACCAGCTGAGAGTGCTGAAGCAGGCGCGTCTGGTAAAGTACCGCCGCGAGGGAAAGACGGTGTTTTACTCTCTTGCGGACGGACATATACAGACCATTTTCAATCAGGCGTTCGAGCATATAATGGAATGAGCGGGTAACACCGCGCGGCGAAAATTATTTCCAATATACTATTATGATATTTATGTAAACAGCGTTTTTAAAAAGGAGTTTTTTTATGACGTTCTGGGATAAGACAGCATGGCTGTACGACATTGCCGAAAGCCTTAATCCCAAAGCATACAGGGGTATGCTTAAAGGCATAGCAGCGGTCGTCCCCGATGGGGCAAAGGTTCTTGACTGCGCCGCAGGAACGGGCGAGCTTTCAATAGCCGCCGCCGAAAAGGCGGAAACCGTTTTGTGTACGGATATGTCGCTGCCCATGCTTGAAATGGCAAGAAAAAAGTGCGCCGAAAAGGGGATCAGAAATATTTCCTTCGGCGAACGGGATATACTTCATCTCCCCGACGGGGACAATACATACAGCGTTTCAATGGCTGGCAACGTTCTGCATCTGCTTGAAGAGCCGGAAAAAGCCGTCCGCGAGCTGTGCCGCGTGACGAAAGACGGCGGCAGGATAATAGTACCCACGTTTATGGCGAAAAACAGCAATCCGCTGGTAAGGCTCTATACTCTTTTGGGGTACAGGGCGTTCTCATCATACACAGCGGAAAGCTACGAAAAAATGCTGAAAGGCTGCGGCTGCGGAAAGGTAAAAGTTACAAAAATAAACGGACTGATACCTGTGGCGTTCGGCGTAATAAAGGTGCAGAAATACAAACTTTAAACATCTTCTGAAAAGGGCGGATCATTATGGAAATGGTTTTATATATGAAAAATCTGGACTGTCCCAACTGTGCGGAAAAAATACGCGCGGAGACCGAAAGGATACCTTTTGTGAAAAAGGCGGACATGAACTTTATGGCGAAAAAGCTGTCTATTACCGCCGCTGACGAAAGCGGCGAGGCGGTGCTCAGAGAAGTGCGGAGGATAACCGCTTCAATGGAGCCGGACGTTGAAGTCACGCTTCTTGAGAACCCTGCGTCGATTCCGGCCGGAAACGATGACGACGACAGCTCCGATGTTAAGACCATGGCTGTGCGTATCGCGGTATCGGCGGCGGTTTTTATTGCGGGACTGATATTCCGCGACAGCAGCCGTGCGCTATGGATATTTCTTGCGGCGTACTTTATAATAGGTCTTGACGTGCTTATCACTGCGGGGAAAAATATTCTACGCGGCAGACCGTTCGACGAGTGCTTTCTCATGGCGGTTGCTTCTTTGGGAGCGTTCTTTATCGGAGAGTACCCCGAGGGCGTTGCGGTAATGATACTCTATCAGCTCGGCGAGACCCTGCAGGACTGCGCCGTAAGACGGTCGCGTAAAAGCGTTTCCTCCCTTATGGATATCCGTCCCGACGTCGCCTCCGTGAAGCGGGGGGACGCCGTTGAGCAGGTACCTCCCGAGACCGTCGGAACAGGCGAGATAATAGTTGTAAAGGCTGGCGAAAAAATTCCCCTTGACGGTATTATCGTTTCGGGAAGCACTACCGCGGATACCTCCGCTCTTACCGGAGAAAGCGTTCCCGCGCGGCTTGCCGAGGGAGACGAGGTAATGAGCGGCTGCGTTAACCTAAGCGGACTTATCGAGGTCAGGGTTACGAAGCCTTTCGGCGAATCCACGGTAACAAAAATTCTTGAACTGGTTGAAAACGCCTCCGCAAAAAAAGCCAGAACCGAGCAGTTCATCACCCGCTTTGCAAGGTGGTACACTCCCTGCGTAGTCATTGCCGCGCTGCTGCTTGCCATAGTTCCAACGATAGTCAGCGGCTACGATCAGCGGTACGTTTACGGCGCGCTGAGCTTTCTGGTAGTATCCTGTCCCTGCGCGCTGGTGATATCGGTACCCCTAAGCTTTTTCGGCGGTATCGGCGGCGCGTCCGCAAAGGGAATACTCATAAAGGGCGGCGTAACAATGGAGCAGCTTGCTGACTGCGGCACGGTGGTTTTTGACAAGACGGGCACCCTTACCGACGGCACTTTTGACATTACCGAAATAATTCCCGTGAACCGTTCGGAAAAGGAGCTTCTTGGTCTTGCGGCAATTGCCGAGCAGGCTTCAAATCACCCTGCCGCATTGGCGGTAATGAGACGGTTTGAGGGCGTTCCCGATACTGCGGAAATAACGGAGCTTGCGGGACGCGGCGTTAAGGCTGTGCGCGGCGGCCGGACCGTTCTTGCTGGAAACAAAAAGCTTATGGAGGAAAACGGTATAGCTGACGTCCCACGGGTTGAATCTGCGGGCACGGTAATTTTCGTTGCGGAAAACAGTTCTTATGCGGGAGCGATCATTATTTCCGACAAAATAAAAGAGGACGCGGCAAAGACAGTGTCCGAGCTGAAAAAGGCGGGGATAAGAACGGTAATGCTTACCGGAGACAGGCAGACCGCGGCGGACGTTACAGCGAAAAAGCTGGGTCTTGACGAATGGCACGCGGAGCTTCTTCCCGACGGAAAGGTAAAAGCCGTCGAGGAGATCATTGAAAAGAATATCAGAAAAAAGAAGAAAAACAAAACAATTTTTATCGGCGACGGAATAAACGACGCGCCGGTACTCATGCGCGCTGACGCGGGGGTTGCAATGGGAGGCATAGGCTCCGACGCGGCAATAGAGGCTGCGGACGCAGTAATAATGACCGACGAGCCTTCCAAGCTTATCGAGGCTGTAAGGATATCAAAAAAGACAAAGGCTGTTGCCGTGCAGAATATAGCGTTTTCCCTTGCGGTAAAGGCGGCGGTGCTTGTACTTTCGGCTATGGGACTCGCCACAATGTGGTCTGCAGTGTTTGCCGACGTCGGAGTATGTCTTATTGCCGTGGCGAATGCGCTCCGCGCAAAAAATTAAAATTTTGTACAGCCGTAGCCGCAAATTGGTTGTACACATAAAAGAAAACGCCGTAAGCTGTTTGTTTACGGCGTTTAATTTTCGCTTGTACAGTGGAAAAAAGTTTCAGTAATGTTTTCGGGTATGTGCCAATTCAGATCCACGTCTGTATTTATATAGAAAAAAGATTTTTGGAAATTTGCAAAAGAAAATGTCCCCGCATTGCTGCAAGGACATTTTCGGCTGCGGGGATTTCCCGCTGGCGGGGCGGTGTATGTGAAATCCGAACCGCGCAACCCTGCACCGCGTTACCCTCATTTGATTTATTTTCATTTATACTATCGCACATTTCTATATACGATATTTGTTTACCGCCCTTAACGTTATAGTAAATCACAATTTTATCGTCATAGACATACACCGAATTAACAAGCACGTCGATTATTCGCCGCTGAAATTCGGGATTAAGATAGTCCCCATTGCAAAAGGCTTTCAGCCACGCGGCAATTTGTTCTTTTGTGTACCTATGCCCCGCCGCGATTTTCAGCGTTGATATATTTAAATCAATATCCGCCTTTTGTGTTTCGAGCAGTTCAATTTTTTCATAGTACCGCGGGCGGATTTTTTCGGGGGCGGTCAATGACGCGTCCACCGCCGCATTGATTTCACCTTCAAGCCGCGCGGACTGCCTTTGCAATTCTTTGATTTGCTTGTCGCTGAACTCCTCGTTATATTTTGCCACAATTCGTTCGGAAATATAGTCGATACGTTCAGGTGTAAGCACATATTCAACGGTTTGTTCCACAACGTACCATTCCAAAAATCCCTTTTTCTCGTTTTTCTTGTCGCAAGTATGGGATTTTTTCTTTTTGGCACAAGCATAATAGTGATATACGCTGTTTCGACCGTGACCCGATTCGCCGACAAGCGGTGAACCACAATGCCCGCAAAAAGCTTTCCCTTGTAATAGATATTCCTCCCGTGCTTTTTGAGCGGCGGGGGCGTGTTTTACGGAATCAAGCCGCTTTTGCACGGCATTAAATACATCTTCACTTATAAGAGCTTCGCAACACCCTTTAACTTCAATACCATTAAACATAAACTTTCCTATGTACTTAGGATTCCGCAAGTTGTGTTGCAAGCTGGAGTATGAAAACGGTCTGCCATATGCGTTGCGTATGCCGCGGACGTTTAGTGTGTCAAATATTTCCTTTTTGGGAACGCCTTTTGCGTACTGTTCAAATATGTAGCGTATAATAGGGGCTTTCTCTTCATCAGCAACTAAATGTTTGTCAACGAGCTTGAAACCGTACGGCGGCGTACCGCCCGGAACGTGACCTTGCAAAAGGCTTTCACGCTGACCGCGCTTGACGTGCTTTGAAAGATTTGCGGAATAGTATTCGGCAAGGGATTCAAGCAAGCCTTCAAGCATTATGCCTTCGGGTTCGTCCGTTATATTTTCGGTTGCCGATATGACCCTAACGCCGTATTTTTTCAATTCGGCTTTATGTACCGCGCTGTCATACCGATTTCGAGCGAATCTATCCAATTTCCAAACAAGGATATATTGGAATTGCTTTTTCTTAGCGTCCGAAAGCATACGTTGAAAGTCGGGTCTATCATCATTGCGCCCCGTCAAAGCTCTATCAATGTATTCAGTTATTACCGAATATCCTTGCCGTTCGGCGAAAGCGTGGCAGTCGCGAAGCTGACCGTCAATGCTCTGTTCCTGCTGACCGTGCGAGGAATAGCGGGCGTAAATAACAGCGGTGGTTTGATTAATTTTGTTGCCTGTATCCATTAATCCTCCAGCCTTTCTACTGTATAATCGTGTAATTGCCTCCACGGGATTCCAAAACGTATATATGCCATTACACAAATATCGTCTTGCATTTCGTAAATGATTCCAATTTGACCGTCCAAACCCTCTACATTTTTTCCTTCATCATTAAGACAATAAAGAACTGTTATATAAGAACTTTCTGTTTTATCGTTTGGGGTATAAAGTTCTTTTTCGGGCTTATCGTAGTATTTACTTATTATTTCAGTGGATAAAAACTTACTCATAATTTCTTGAGCTTTTTCAAAATCTAATGATGTATCAGCATTTTTAAAATATAATTCTATGCTACTTATTTCATCAGTTGCCCAATATCCACTTATTGCTAAAATTGTAACATCTGATTTAAAATCATAACTATCAGTTGTAACAATGTTTTTTTCAAATTGCTTGCCAAATTCTTCGGCTTCTTTGTAACTGCCATAATATTGTGGTAAATTATCAGAAGCAATTATTCTTTCAAAATCTGAAAGTGTTTTGTCAGTTGTAGTAGCCGTTGAATTATTACTTATTGATTCTGTAATTTTGTCACTTTCGCCTGTTGTTTCCAATTGTTCAGAAATTTCAATTTGGCTTATTTCAGATGTTTCAATTTTATCTGATTCAATGGTGGTTGTTTTGTTGACAGTGGAATCAGGCATTGAATTTTTTGGAGCGGGTACACAAGCCGCAAGCGAAAAGGCGATTACACCGCTTATAACAATACATACAGTTTTTTTCACTTTAACCCTCCTATGCAAAATGCCGCCCGCTTTCGTGGGCGGCTTATTTTTATTTATCCGCATTTAAGCGGTTTTGTTTGATAAAATCCGTAAATTGTGCGTACACTTGACGTTCAAGCGGACTTGTCAAAAACATATTACGTCGATACAATTCAGCCATACGCTTCGCGCGGATTTCCGCCGCTTCTGCTGATATTTCACAAATTCGTGAGATTTCGGCGGCGGTATGGAGGTTCAGTCCCCAAAGTACACAAGCGGGCGCAAGAAAACGGCTTGCAAAAACGTTGGCTTCGTTTTCAGTCGGCGGGAGCTTTCCGCCCGTTGTCCGTGCGTGGAATCCCGCAACGAGCGGGTGTCCTAAAAAAATATGTCCGAGTTCGTGAGCGACGGTGAAACGCTTTCGTCCGAGCGGCAATGAATCATCATAAACAATAAACCATTGCTTACCGTCATATACGCTTATTCCCGCTTCGCCACCCCTTAATTCCCGCGCTTGACTGTTTTTTAACAGGCGGATTCCATTATCACAAACAACTTTTACAACGTCAACGGGCAAGCTGTTAATATTGTTGTCAATCAAAGCTTGCCACGAAGCGTTTCGAGCCTTTTTATAAAAACCATATACATTAGACAATTTTATCACTCCGAAGAATAGTATTTCCGCAGAGTGACTATATATACGGTTTAAAATTCGTCTTTGCTTGTAACAGACGGGATTTTGCTTAATTTATCAATAGTATCATTGCCGTCCTTTATAACTTCGTGTTCTGTGTGGCTTTCGGAATAGGCAGCGCGGTAAATCATCTTATCAAGCGCGTTGTCGACCGCCCCCGAATCTCCGGAGGAAGATTCAACAATTGATTCCGCAACCGATTTAACGAAATCGTCCACAATAGACCGTTGTTCGTCATTCAGGTTCAAATAACATTCAATAATGCTTTTGGCTGTATCACTTAACCCGTATTCGGTGGAAAGACGTTCAAGAAACGTTTGATTTGTAACGACAAACATTTCCCCGATACCCGAAGTTAGCCAACTGTAATTAACGTGGAACGTTTCACAAATCAGCCTATATAATGGTTCTTTTTGTTCGGGCTTTGCAAGTCTATTCCGTTCAATGTTATTTATAACATCACGATTTACACCTAACATTTCTCCAAAACGTTCTTGCGACAATTTCAAATGTTGCTTTCGCAATTCCTTTATACGTTCATATATTTCCAATTGCTTCACCTCCTAACATTTTTAAGTATAGCACGGGATTTTAGGTTTGTCAACCCAAAAATAGAAAAAAAGTTGAAAAATTTTTCAAAAAGGGGTTGACAAACCCATTTTGTAGTGTTATAATGAGTACATCAACTAAATAATACTCAAAAAATTAGTCGGTCGACACAAACCGAGCGACAACAATAAATTAACTGGAGGTAAAAAATTATGACAATGAAAGAACAAGAGCGCAAGGCACTTGAAAAAATCAAAAAAATAGTTGAGGATTTGGGCGAACAAAGCTACATAGGAACAGCGTTTGCGGGGTGCTTTGACCTTGCCGAACAAAATATTGAATATGACGCGGCTTTCAGCTTGCAGGACGAATTGAAAACCGCGGAACGCGAACGGGACAAAGCCATTTCGGAAAGCAAGTTCTATATGGAAGAACATAACAAATTAGCCACCGAGCTTGAAAAGGTCAAGGCAGAGCTTGACAAGGAGCTTGAATGGAAAGATTGTTCGGGTATAGGAACGCAAATGACCGAAACCGACTATTTGAAATTAAAGGAAAACGGAAAAGTTCTTACCCACGAAGAAGCAATAGACTTGCTTTCACAAGAATTTGGATTTAACCCCGAAAAGATTACAATTCGTTCAACTGTAAACACCTATGAATCAGACAAATATAGCCGCGCAAGGGTCAAAGAAGCCTTTGTTCGTGACCCCGTATATTGCGCTACAGATTGGAATTATATACGTTTTGATTGCGCGGGTTGGTATTACGAAATGATTAACGGACAGCTTAAAAAGTATTATTGCTAATATGCACGGGCGGCATACCCGCCGCCCACATATCGCCCTAAACCGCGCAAGAGCGGCAGCGGGCGACCATAAAACAAATCTAACTATACGGAGGTAAAAAATATGAATTACACAATAGCAACAATGCAGGAAATAGCTTCGCACGATACAATAGACCTTGTTGCGGACGGAAACAAATTTTACATTGAATATGTATCAGAGGGCAAACAGACGGTTCGCAAGCACTTTGATTCCATTAACGAAGCGTCAATGGTATTTCAGAGATTTGCCGCCGCGTTTGTAAACGGTGATTACAGCTATAATGACCGCAAAAGCTGGTTGGAATAATCAAGTACACACGGGCGGCATACCCGCCGCCCACATATTGCCCCGAACCGTGCAAGAGCGGCAGCGGGCGACCAATGACGGCAAGTTCCTTTATCAAGGTTGTGTAGGTTGTTGTACAGCAAGTTTTTGTTAATTTTTTAGTGTGAAAAATTACAGCGGTAAGGGCGCAACGCTTAAAACTAAACCCTTATATCCATTAGCAAGTTTTACGGATTTTTAGTGCGAAAATCCGATAAGGATTCGCCGCACCCGACACGCAAGCGGCGGGCGGTTTTATGCGTATTATCCGCCAAATAACAAAAATCGCGTCCAACACAACTTTGATAAAGGGACTTGCTGACAATGCCCAGCGGCATTAATTAAAGTCAGAAAGGACGTGAACCTATATGATGAACACAATTAACAGGATTACAGAGCGTGACGAAACACGAAGCAAGGAAATAGCGCGTATTGTATCGCAGTTGCCCGAAAAAGAGCAGGAAAAAATATTCTATATGATTAAGGGCGTGGAGCTTGCGGGAGCGGGTAAAGCCAATATAAAAGAGGACCGCGCGGCGGTTTAAGGACGGAGGCGGCATTTTGAAACTGAAAAACAATGAGCAACTTATATTAGCGGGTGAAATGCCGATTCGCGCCCCGAGCGGCGAACCGCTCCACGCTGTACCCGTGTATATGATTGCCCCCGCGGAGGACAAGGGAACGGCGACAACGCTTGCGCCGAATGAACAAATTGTATTAGTGGGTACGACCGAACGAAAACTTACAGCGGAAGAACGTTACAAGGCACTTTTGGCGGGTGATACGCCGCCCAAAAGCCGCGCAACACCGCTTTACATAAAAGAACCCGCTAACGGTGCAAATGCCGCTACAGGGCTAACAGAGGGCGAACAGCGGGCGTTAAATCCGCTTATATCCGATTTGATAAGCGAGTTTTCGGCGGCAATGCAGGAAATAGAAATGGCTAAGTTGGAGGTGTAAGCGTGAATCAGTCTAAAACCCCTTTATGGAAAAAATCAATGCTTAAGTCATTGAATTATTATGAGATAACAGATTTTCTTTACGAAATTGGAGATAACGGCGATATGTACGGATACGACCGCGAGGAAAGCGGGTATTATCAAGAATACAAAGAACAATTTGACGACCTTTCGTGCGGCGCATACCAGTTATACGAAGCTCTTAATGAGTACGAATATTATGTGGGCGATTATAGCTTACGCGATATTTGGGACGATATGACCGTGGCGTTGCTTGGTTATCAAAAAAAGGTTCTTGGATATGACGAGGCGCAAGCAGATTACTATGCTATGATTGATTGTGCCGAAAATTGGGCGGTGGAAGAAGCCGAAAAGCGGTTAATGCGCTTTACCAAAGAACAATTAATAAAAAGTTTTCGCAAGGTGCTTACCACGTTGGTACTGTTTTTTGATATCAAAGCCGCACACGATTGCCTTACATCAATAGTTGAAGAATTGGATAATCGCGGTGCGATACTTGAAAAGAAAAACGAACGCATTAACGAGCTATACAAGGATTTGACGGGCGCGAACGCGGCGGAATTTGATAGCATAATCGAAAATATCCCGCCGCGAATGTGGGTTGAATGAACGGAGGTGCAGAAATGCCAAATAGCAGTAAAATCAAATGCCAATATTGCGCTTATAACACTTTCCCGTTTTCTTGCGAAGGTAACGGGTACGGCACTTGTGACGGTATAATCAATTATAGACCGCTTAAATTAAAAGTCTATAAAACGATTGCCGTTGATTTTGACGGTACGCTTTGCGAATTCGCTTTCCCCGAAATCGGCGAGCCGAAGCCGTATGTTATAGAATTTCTAAAAATGCAACAGGCGGCGGGCGCACATATCATTCTTAGCACTTGCCGCGAAAACGGTACAAAGCGGGCGTTGCTTGATGAAGCGGTGCAGTTCTGCAAAGAACAGGGCATTGACCTTTACGCCGTCAATGAGAATCCCGACAACACATATGGTAAGGAATACGGCGTTACAGGCGCGGAAAGAAAAGTGTTTGCAGATTTGTACATTGATGATAAGGCAATGAACACATTACATCTTGAAATGTCAATGTTTGCGTATCAAAACGCGCGGGAGGCGGGTGAAACTGTTGAACAAGATACTTAAAGTGATTATAAAATACATATCCCTTGCAATTGTCGGTGCGGTTCTCTTTGCGGCGGCAAGTCCGATTGCCAATGCAAGCCGCCCAGCCGCAAGCATAGGCGGCGAAGCGTTTTTCCTTGCCTTACCGCTGTTTTGGTGGTTAATTGATGAAACGCTGAAGGACTTTGAACGTGCGGCTAAAAGTGAGCAGGTCAACGAGCAGGGCGGCAGCGAGCAGGTCAGCAAGGAAAATACACGAGATTCCCCCGTGGAAACAGAGCAAAAATAATGTTCACGCCGATTATGGCGGGCTTTTGAAAACTTTTAATGATTTGAAACAATTAATTATGGAGGTAATTAAAAATGATTAACGCAAGAAATGTTGTTGTATTCGACAATGCGGGCATACCGTCCTTTATGGTTCGGTTTGACAAATGTAAAAATTCCGACCTTTTCCCCGGAGGTTCGGAGCAAACACACCCTGCATTTATCATTGACGGGAAAGAAGTGGACGAAATCTATATTTCAAAATACCCTTGCACAATGATAAACGGAAAGCCGTACAGCTTGCCGTATACCAAACCCGCAACGAATATAAATCTTGATGAAGCGGCAAAGGCTTGTTTTTCAAAGGGCGAAGGTTGGCATTTATTGACCGCGCCGGAATATGCGCTTGCCGCACTTGAAAGCGAAAAAAACAACACGCCGCCGCGCGGCAATACAAATTTTGGAACAAGCCACAGCAACCCCGAAGAATCGGGCGAACTTTACGACGGATACAGAACGTTATCAGGAAGTGGACCGTCAACGTGGACGCACGACCATACGCCATACGGCGTTTACGACCTTTGCGGCAATGTATGGGAGTGGTTAGCGGGATTGCGTATTATGGACGGGCGCATTGAAGTTATCGAAAACAACAACGCCGCAAACCCTATTGATGTTGGAGTGCAAAGCCCGTTATGGAAACCCGTGCTTTGCGGCGAAAAACCGACACGGTTTATTGCGGAGGGCGGCAACGTAAGATTAACGGCAATAGACGAAAATTTCGAGGATTGGGACGGGTGCGCTTGGAAAGACTTACAGATTGACATTGAGCCGCCTGAACTTCTGAAAGCTCTTGCGTTATTTCCTAACAACGCAGAAAATAAAGAATCATTTTTATATATTGACAGCAGCGACGAGCGGTTGCCGCTTCGTGGCGGGTATTGGCTCAACGGTGCGAACGCGGGTGTGTTTGCCCTCTACTTGCTTAGCGCGCGTTCTAACTCCCACAGCGGCGTTGGCTTCCGTGCCGCTTATTACCGTAAAACTGGCAACTGATACCTAATTAACTGTTTGGGCGCGTGATAACGCGCCGTATGCAAAATTACATAATAAAAATAACGCCCGCGCCGAAAAATGGAACAAGCGCAAGCGTTATCCGAAGATAAGTTACAACAAATCTAACTTGTATTTATTATAACACATCTTCGGCGAAAAGTCAATACTTTTTTTGAAAAAACGCCGTAAAATCGGCGTTGCGGGCTTGTAATGGTGATTAACATTGCAGCGATACCCGCATATTTACGGAGGTGTAAAGTTATGTATCAAAACCCACAAAATGGCGGTGCTGTTAGTCCGTCCCGTCCTGTCCGTCCGTCTTTATTTCAGACGCTTAAAGAGGTCAAGACACAAGTCAATTACAAGTGCTTTGAAGCTGACCCGCTAATTGACGAATTGTGCCTTATAATAGCCGAAGTGCTTGTAAGACCGCCCGAAAGTGTTATGCGGATTCGGGGTTCGGAGATTGAAGCGGCGGTTGTGCAAGAAGTATACAGAATGTTGACGTATGAACATCTTGACCTTGTGCGCGACAACTTCAAGGCGCAAAACCGCCTTATACATAAAAAGACGGCGTATTTGCAGACCGCGTTATATAACGCCGTGTTCGAGTATGAACACCATTATACAAATCTTGTTAAGCACGATTTAGGCATATGACAGGGGGTGCGGGACTTGCGAACCTTTGTCAGAGAAAAAAAGATTTATTGCGGGGAAAATTATTTAGAGGTTGATATTTACAATTACACGGCAACCGAACAGGAAAACGCCCGCCGCGGGCGGCGTAGCAAAAAAGAAGTCGAATCGACGCCAAAACAAGTTGATTGGAACGACCGAAATTCAAAGCGGCGTTTTCTACAGCTTGTTAATACCAATTTTGACGAAAACGATATACATTTTTCCTGCACGTACAGCAAAGACAATATGCCGTCCAGTTGTGCGGACGCTGAAAGAGAATTGCGGAATTTCCTACGGCGCGTTGAATACGCGCGAAAAAAAGAGGGCTTGCCTCCGCTGAAATATATCTCTATCCCCTCTTGTGTATACAAAAAAGACGGCGTAACGCCCGCCCGCATACATCATCACGTTATAATGTCGGGCGGCTTGCCCCGTGAAGCTATAGAGGATTTATGGCGGAAACGGCGGCGCAAGGGTCAGAAAAAGGGTGACAAAATCGGGTTCGCCAATGCGGACCGTTTACAGCCGGGCGAATACGGATTCGCGGCGTTGTGCGATTACTTGATAAAGCAGGGTGGCGGGAAAAAGCGGTGGAGTACGTCGCAAAACCTTGACAAGCCCGAAAAAGAAATCACAGACCCCGACAGCCCGCCCAAATCCGAACCGTGTAAATATTCTGCTTCAGCAAATCTAAAAAAGCCGTGGAGCAGAACCAATAACCACGCCTACAGCCGCCGCGAGGTAATGAAAATCGCAAAATCCCCGCCGTCCCCCGAATACTGGCGAAAGCGTTATCCGGGTTATGAGATTGTAAGCGGCGAAAACGGATTTCAGGCGGTGTATACAGAGCCGCGCGGGTGGTGCTTATATCTCAAATTCAGGCGTATAAAGCAATGAGAGGTGTTACGGTTGTACGAATTAAACAAGCTGTATAATGTTGACTGTATGCAGGGTATGAAGGATTTTCCCGACAAATATTTTGACCTTGCTATTGTTGACCCCCCCTACGGGATTGACGTATTTAGTCAAAACCATATGAGCGATAGCAAACGTTACGGTAACGCGGCAACCGCGCCGCGAAATTATAAGTATAAAAAATGGGATAGCGAGCCGCCGCCCGCTGAATACTTTACAGAGCTTATGCGGGTAAGCAAAAACCAAATCATTTGGGGCGCAAACCATTTCATAAGCCGCATACCGTATAATTCCCCCTGCTGGATTGTTTGGGATAAGGACAACGGGACAAACGATTTTGCGGATTGCGAGTTAGCGTGGACTTCGTTTAAGACCGCCGTTCGCCGCTATAAATACCGTTGGAGCGGAATGTTACAAGAGAATATGCGGCAAAAGGAAGTGCGAATACACCCAACGCAAAAGCCCGCCGCGCTGTATATGTGGTTGCTTGACAAATACGCAAAGCCAGGCGAAATTATTCTTGACACACACGTTGGCAGCGCGTCAAGCCTTGTGGCGTGTCATAGGTGCGGCTTTCGCTTTGTAGGGTTTGAGATTGACCCCGAATATTACAAGGCGGCAAACGAACGGCTTTCCGCTGAAATGGCGCAAATGAGTTTATTTACGGAGGTAATGGTGTGAATAATACAAAGATTGAATGGTGTAACAGTACGTGGAATCCCGTTACAGGGTGTTTACACGATTGTAAATATTGTTACGCGCGAAAAATAGCAAATCGCTTCGGGGGTTGTAATGAAAAATGGGATAGGATTCTTACACCGCATTACAACGTACCGCTTACAGAGCTTGACGAACCGCTGACTATCACGCGGAGTTCGGCGGGACCGCGGAACGGTCAGAATGTCAAAGCCCCGTTTCCGTTTGGGTTTGACCCGACTTTCCACAAATACCGTCTTGATGAACCGCAAAAGTGGGTTAAGCCCCGCACGGTTTTTGTCGGGTCAATGACCGATTTATTTGGTGAATGGGTGCCGGATAGGTGGATTAAAGACGTTTTTGCCGCTTGTGAAAAAGTCTCGCAACATAGATATTTGTTCTTAACCAAAAACCCGAAGCGGTATGTCAATCTTGCGGCAAAAGGAATAATGCCGATAAGTGAAAATATGTTGTTTGGTGCGACGGTAACAAACTTATTAACAGCCCGCGCCGCCGCCAATGCTATTAGAGAGTTAAGAGATATTTTTTGCGGGTATGCCGAAAGTTTACCACTCTTTTTGAGTGTTGAACCCCTGCTTGAAGATATTACTTGTACAATTTGGTGGAAAGAAATTAATGACTGTTACATTGATTGGGTGATTATCGGCGCGGAAACAGGAAACCACAAGAATAAAGTTGTACCGTCCAAAGAGTGGATAGACAACATTGTGAACGATTGTAAATACAGCGGAATACCCGTATTTATGAAAGATTCCCTTATACCCATTATCGGCGAAGAAAATATGCGGCGGAATTTTCCGTGGAGGGCGTGAAATGTTTGTAGGCTTGCACGATTCGGAGTTTGAGCATATACGGGGAAAATCATTCCCGAATTACGCATTGATGAAAATATCCGCTTGGCATAAACAGCAGGGGGACACGGTGGAGCTTTTCACGCCTGTTGCGGCTGAACAATTAACATTTATGCCGCCTGACAAGTACCCGCCCGAACGGGACGCAAGCATTTATGACATTGTTTACTCCTCAAAGGTGTTTGACTTTACGCCCGAAAATCCGTATTTACCCGCGAATACAATTAAGGGCGGTACAGGATATGGCATTTTCTCACAGTTACCGCCCGAAATTGAAGAAATGTTCCCCGACTACTCTATTTATCCTGATTGCGATTATGCAATAGGCTATATAACGCGCGGTTGTCCGAATAAATGTCCGTGGTGCATTGTCCCTAAAAAAGAGGGCGGAATAAGACCGTATAGGCATTGGGAACAGCTTGTAAGACCCGACACCAACAAACTTGTGCTAATGGATAATAACATTTTATCTTGCGAATACGGCATTGCAGAGCTTGAAAGCCTTGTCGGGAGCGGGTATGCAATTGACCTAAATCAAGGAATGGACGCGCGGCTTGTTAATGACCGCATAGCGGGCATATTGGCGCGGTTAAAATGGATTAAGTATATAAGATTCAGTTGCGACCAAAAGGCGCAAATCGACGCTATATTTAACGTTGCGCGGCTATTGGGCAAATACGGCGTAAAGCCCTATAAAATATTTATATACGTTCTTGTAACCAAAGACATAGATGACGCGGCATATAGAGTTGAACGACTTAGAGAAATACATAACATCAGCTTGTATGCACAAGCGGAACGGAACGAATCAAAAGGCATTATTCCGAACCGCGCACAATTGGAGTTTGCACAGCGGTATGTATACGGACGGTGTTATAAAAAAGAAACGTGGCGCGAATATTGCGAACGGTGGGGAACAGATTTCGGGGAGGTGAAAAAGTGACAAACGAAGAAATCAAGGCGGCATTGATTAGCCAAAAGCCTGTTGTTGTTCGTTCTAACAAGCGTGACACATTGCGTTATAAGTGTGTCACGGCGATAAGATATGTACTTGACAAAAACGGCAAAATAGCCGTACAGGCTGAATTGCTGGATAATAACAGCAACAGCGTAACAATTACGAAGGCAAGTGAGGTGTATTACAATGACAGCGAAACAAGCAATAGCATATGAAGAACAAGTTATAAGTAAAGCCAAAGAATGGGTTAAGGGGAAAGCCGAAATCGGTCAAGAGGAAATCGCCATAATTGCGGAGCATTACGGTCAAACTTTACCGAGCGGGTTTATTCACTTTATAAGCTCCGAATCGCCGCGGTGCTTTGTTGCAACGTCTTGTGCGAAAACCATTTCAGACACGTTACAAAGTTTGGCAAAGAAAATCAAAAAGCAGGAGGGCAAAAATGAGAACGCTAACGCTTGGAAGTCTGTTTGACGGTATCGGCGGTTTTCCTCTTGCGGCGCAAAGGTGCGGAATTAAAACCGTGTGGGCTTCGGAGATAGAACCGAATTGCATTGATATAACAAAGCGACATTTCCCGCGAATGATACACTTAGGCGACATTACCAAAATTGACGGCGGCAAAATCCCGCCCGTGGATATTATTTCTTTCGGTTCGCCGTGTCAAGATTTATCGACCGCGGGCAAGCAAAAAGGGTTAAGCGGCGAACGGTCAGGGTTATTTCTTGACGCGGTACGGATAATTTACGAAATGAGGAGGGCAACAAATGGCAGATACCCAACATTCCTTATATGGGAAAATGTCAGCGGCGCGTTTAACAGCAATAAAGGACGGGACTTTAAAACCGTTCTTGAAAAAATCACAAACGCCAATATTCCAATGCCTTGTAGCGGAAAATGGGCGACCGCCGGAATGGTGCGAGGTCAGCGAGGGGGGGCGAACGTTGCTTGGAGGTTGCTTGATTCGCAGTTTTGGGGAGTTCCCCAACGTCGCAAACGAATCTTTCTTGTCGGAGATTTTAGAGCCGAACGCGCCCCGGAAATACTCTTTAAGCCCGAAAGCGAGCTTGGGTATATTGAATCGCGCCGCCCGCCGAAAGAAAGAATTGCCGCCGCTATTGTCAGCAATTTTGAAATTGCGGGCGGGGTTAGAGAAAACAGTTGTATTGCAGATTTTGGACGAACCGCCGACAGAATCTATTACAACGCCGAAAAATCAAGAACATTAACGGGGTCAACGGGCGGCGGCGGTTCAGCAACAGGGAATTATCTTGACATATCGGAAGTACGCCCGATAAATTTACAGGTTGCCACGCGCTGTAAAGCTCTTGGAGAACGCACGGGGTTAGGAATCGGCAAAAACAACGACCCCGCCAATACGCTACAAGAACAACATTGCCACGGCGTATTTGCGGTTGTGGCGTATGATGAAGCACAAATAACGTCACCGATAAATGCAAGCAACCCTAAAATTAACGCGCCTTGTCACACGATAAGTCAGACAAACGCGTCGCGGACGGTTGCGGTACAGCTTAACGAGGTTTACCCCATACGCGACCCGAATTTGAACAGAAACGCCAACGGCTTTATTGTAGGTGCTGAAAACGCGCCCGCCCCCACGCTTTCAGCAACGGACCGTCACGCGGTTGCGGCTTGTTTCGCTCCGAGCGGGTACGGCGAATATACCGAGGGCGTAGGCACATTAAGGGCAAGTGCGGGAAAACACGGTGTAAGTTCGGCAAATATTGTTGCGGGCGCGATATATGACAATATAGGCAAAAACGACATTGCGGGAACACTTGACGCAAGCTATTACAAGGGTACGGGCGCAAGAAGCGGCAAGGAACGTGAATTTATAAGTGCGGTTATGTTTGAAAACAACAGCCGCGGCGGATATAAAGAGGGGTGCGGAACGCTTCGGGCAAACGGCGGCGATTGCGGCGGCGGTTCTGAAAATCTGATTGTTATATTTAACAAGGTTGCCTATATTGCCCGCTACATATTACGTAAACTTACGCCTTTAGAGTGCGAACGGCTACAGGGCTTTCCCGATTATTGGACTAAATACGGCAAATCAGGCGCAAAATTAAGCGATACGCCCCGTTATAGGGCGTTAGGCAATAGTTTGACCGTACCGTGTGCAGAGCGGGTATTTAGAGGTATTATGGCGGTTTTAGACGATACCACGCCGCATAACGGCAAGGGGGTGAAATAATGGCGAAAAAGCACAAGACACAAAAACGGCGGCACATAAAGCACGACCGCAAGTGTGAATTTCACGCTGCACCCCACGCAGAAAACTATTTTAAAAAACAGGCGGAAACCATAAATAGCCTAAAACCTGTTATGGCAGCGGCAAAACGCTTTAGAGAACGGCGGGGCGAATTGACCCCCGCAACATCATATTCCGAATCGGAATAAAAAACAATTGGAGGTACTGATTATGGATATACAAACAGCAATGTTATCCCGCGGAAAGTCCACCGATTCCGAAGAATGGTTCGAAGGATATTTTTGCGGCGTAAATTGTGATACTCCATTTTCCAAAGCTAAAAAAGCAAGCTATATTATTATGCTTAACGCTCTTTGGGTGGAGGTTGACCCCGCGACGGTAGGACGGTTTACAGGGCTGACGGATAAGAACAATAAACGGATTTACAGCGGGGATATTGTTAAAGCATACTTGCATAACGAAACGGAATTTACAGAAAAGATTGAATTTAGAAACGGGTGCTTTTGGTTCGGCAATTGGAATATCATTGAATTTTTGGATAAATTCAGAGGGTATGAAGTTATAGGCAATATTTACGATACGGAGGTGTAGGCAATGTCGGCAATTCATAAATTAAAAATCCGCCCCGAATATTTCAAAGCTGTTTCGGCGGGCGAAAAGAAGTTTGAAATCCGCAAGAATGACCGTGATTTTAATGTCGGTGATTTTCTTGTTTTGAGGGAATACACTAACCAATGTACAGGCAGACAGGCGATTTTTAAAATCACGTACATTTTGGCAGACCCCGAATTTCTTAAACCGGGTTATGTGGCTTTGAGCATAGAGCGTTGCACGTTTGATGATTTAATGGAATTTTATACGATATACGAAGGGAGCGTACAAGGCAATGAAACTTAAAGTGATAGCGGCAAATTTCAAGCGCAACAAACGCCTTGTAATTTGGAACAGACCGAACGGCGAACAATGGATAACCAACGGACACGCGGCGTATTTAATAGACGGTATGCCAACGCTTACGACCGAAGCTATGTTGAAAATTTTTGACATACCGGAAAGCAAACAAGGCGAATGGCATTGTGACATTAGAGATATGCCGCAAAGCATAATAGCACTTTTGGAGGACGATATAACAAGAGCGACAAGCAAAGTTGAAGCGAAGCCGTTTTTAACGTCTATCATTGACGCGAACGGTACAACAAATTTATTATTTGGCGGCGGGCGCGGAATTTTGGCGGTCAACGAGCAATACGTCAAGCCGCTTTACGATAATTCCGATTACCTTGTGTACTTCAAAAGCACGTTATTTGAAACAAACGGCGAACACATTGTAAAATCGCCATATTTGTTGTGCCGCGTGGGATTTGACTTTAAAGCTATTATTATGCCAATTATGCTTGGCGACACCACAATAAACGAAATAAACGAAATCAGCACTTATTTTATAAATCACAAGGACGAATACAAAACACAATACGCTTCGGCAAACATTATTGACGGAATAGACCCCGAAACGGGGGAAGTACTGGACGAAGAATCAGAAGAACCATACGTGCAGTTGTTAGGAGACGAAACAGACGAATCACAAGAAACATTTGCAGACGATACATACGCTTCGGAATCGGAGGAACAACCCGAAAAGAAAACGAGCCGCAAAAGAGCGGGTAAGTAAAAAACGGAGGTTACAACAATGAAAACTATATCGGTTATGAATCTTAAAGGCGGGGTGGCAAAGACGATTTCCGCCGCAAATATCGCGCACGTTTTGGCGACTGTACATAAAAAGCGCGTATTGCTTATTGATAACGACAAGCAGGGCAATGTGTCTAAAATGTTCGGCGTACACGATTATGACGCGCCGAGCGTTGCGGACATACTGACGCAGCGCAAGGGCATTTTGGAAGTTGCCAAAAACACACGGTACGAAAATTTAAGCGTTGTCCCCGCAAATATGAATTTGTTAAAAGCAAATTTAGACGTACTGCTTGACAGCACAAGACCACAGCAAACGCGGCTTCGGGCTGAATTACGCAAAATAGGCGATACCGCCGACTTCTGCATTATAGATTGTGCGCCGGATATAAATATCAGCACAATTAACGCGCTTGTCGCTTCGGATTTGGTGTTAGTCCCGATAAAGATTGATAATTTTGCATTTGACGGGTTATCGGAACTTAAAGAGCAGGTCGAAAACGTTCGTGAAGATTTTAACCCCGACATTAAATTTATGTGCTTTGTCACTTGCTTTCAGAATAACGAGGTAAACAGACAAGGCGAAGAATGGTTAAAGGAACGGCGGACGGAATATCCGCTTTTAGATACTCATATCAGGCGAAGCATAAAGGTTGACGAATCCACGTTTGCAAACGCGCCGATTATTGAATATTCCCCACGGTGCGGCGCGGCGGCTGATTATAAAGAGTTTGTAAAAGAAATTTTAAATGTGTCCGAATCGGACACATCAACGGGAAAGTGAGGTAAAACACAATGGGAAAATTTAATCTTAATCAGCTTTTAAATAACGCGTCAGCAAACAGTGCGGCGGATTCCGATGAATCACGCCGCCCGCCGCTGAAAGTCATTCCGATAAAGCTGGACGATTTAACGCCGTCAAAAAATAATTTTTACAGCGTTGAAAATGTGGACGAATTGAAAGCGTCCATTGAAATGTTCGGCGTACTGCAAAATTTAACGGTCAAGCCGCTTGACAATGGAAAGTATGAAATCATTTCGGGACACCGTCGCTATAGGGCTTGTACGGAACTTGCGGCGGAGGGAAAAACCGAATTTGAATACGTCCCGTGCGGCATTCAGGCGGAACGAGACGAAATCAAGGAAAACATCATACTTATAATGACGAACAGCACAACACGGGAGTTGTCCGACTGGGAGAAAATGAAACAGGCGGAGGAATTACGCAAGAATTTTGAGATATTGAAAAAGCGTGAAAATCTGCCAGGGCGGGTTCGTGACCTTGTGGCGGACGCGCTTAATACGTCCGCGGCGCAAATCGGACGCTTAAACGCCATTGAAAACAACCTAACGCCCGAATTTAAAGAAGAATTTAAGGACGGCAAAATTGGAACGTCCGCGGCATATGAGCTTTCGGGAATGAGCAAGGAACAGCAAGCCGCCGCATTTGACGAATACAAGGAAAAAGGCGGTATTTCCGTGAACGAGGTCAGGGAGCAAAAACAGCAGTCGGAGCAGATGGCGGGCGCGGCAAATAACGAACCGCCCGAACCTGAACAAGAACCGCCAATTACGGAGGAATTTCCCGAAACGCCGGACGATTTCACGGAGGGCGGAAACGAGGAAACGCAAGATTACGATTCGGACTTTGCCGATTTGACCGAACAGGAAAAAGCAATAGCGGCAATTGATTTTTTGGAATCAAAGCGTTTTGCTTTATTTTCGCCGGGAGAAGATACAAGAATTTTTGACTTTATCATTGAAACGCTTGGATTTTATACAGACGAAGGAGCGGATTTAATATGAACGAACAAGAGCGGGTAAACCAAAAATTGAAAGAATCGTGGGAACACATCAACCCATATATTGACAACGAAAGCGTCAACGGAGAATTACATAAAATGTGCAAAGTTTGTGAAGCGTGGTACGGAGCGGAACACGATTATAAAAACTGCATAGATAAACCGTGTTTCAAATTTTGGCTTGCATATCAATATTTGTGTTGGGAAGCTTCGTGGGAATAAGTATATAGAAAGGCTTGGTATTATGGAACGGGAAAACGTTAAAAAGGTGTTACGGTATTATAACGACATTGACGGACATATTTTATTCGCGCGGCGTAAATTGCAGGATTACGAAGATAAATTCTACAGCTTGCGCGGCGGCGGGTTTGGCGGCATATCCTCAAATACAAATAAAATTTCAAGCCCTACAGAAGCCGCGGCGTTGAACATTCCCGATTCCGCAAGCCGTCATATGGCGGAATTACGCGCGAATATCGAACAGCTTTACCGACTGCAAGCGGATATTTTTACCGAAATTTGCAAATTGCCCCTTGTCGAAAAAAATATCATTGTGGATTTTTACATAAAGCGGCGGCAATGGGTACAGATTTCAAGACACGCGCATTACAGCGAAACACGGTGCAAGCAAATCCGCAACAATGCGCTGGATAAATTGGGTGTTTTGTTTGATAATAACGAGCTTATAAAAAATTTCAATTACCCCGAATAAAAAAGTGTCCGCAAGTGTCCGATTTATCAATTATAATAATATCGTAAAGCGGTATGCAGAACCGCCGTAAAATACGCGCAAAAACAAGCCGTTTTTTTGAATGGTTTGTTTTCGCGCGTATTTCCGCATAAATCACAATATACAAAAAAACAAAACAAACGAATAAAAAGGGGGCGTAAGCCGTGGCAAAGGCAAGAAACCCCGCCCGCGACAAGGCAAAAAACGATTGGCTGAAAAGCGGCGGGAAAATTACCACAAAAGAACTTGCGGCGGCTTACGGCGTTACGGAAGTGCAGATTCGCAAGTGGAAAAGCGCGGATAAATGGCAAGCAGATTTAGAGCGCAAGAAAAAGGGCGGTCAAAAGGGTAATAAAAACGCCGCGGGACACGGCGCACCCAAAGGCAACACCAACGCCGAAACACACGGCGCGTACAGCGCGGTACACCTTGAAAACTTTCCACCCGAAGAACGCGCCTACATAGAGGGCATAAAGCTTGATACTATGGAAAATATGTTGCGCGAACTGCAATTATTGTTTGCAAAAGAATGTGATTTGACGCGCCGCATAAATGAGTACAAACAGGCTGACCCCGACACGCTGTACGTGGATAGGGTTGTAGAAGTCTTTACGCATAAAGACAAGGACGATTCAAGCGGTGGAAAGCCGCCCGAAAGCAGCGCAAAAACCGTCATAAAAGCAAGCCCATTTGACAGGCTAATGAAGCTTGAATCGGAGTACAACAAAGTACACGGGCGAATCCTTAAATTGATTGACAGCATAAGAGCATACGAAACAGACGGCAAGCGCATAGACCTTGACGAACGCAAGCACGAATTGACAAGGCAGCGCGTCACGGGTGCATATAACTATGACCCCGACACGGGCAAGATAGACGACACGCCTTGCGCTGACACCAACGACATTGACGTATAAGGCGCGTTAGGCGTTGGGGGTACAACTCTATGCCCTGCACACCAAAGGGGGCAAAACGGGGCATTTTGGGGTGATTTTCAAGGTACTGCGAGGAGAGCAAAAATGCCCGCGGGTCCGAGACCCCGGAATCCTCCTATATTTTGCAAAAATTTTTTCACTTCCGCCGATTTTTCGGCGGATTTTTATGGGGGTGGGGGTAAAAAGGGAGGTATGCTCTTGAAATTGTATGATGTAAAGACCATTGCCCGAATACTTGACGTGACGGAAAGACGCGTCAGACAGTTAAAAGCCGAAAATATCATACAAGAGTACAACGGGGCGGCTGGACTGTATGAGTTAATACCCACACTACACAGTTACATCAACTATTTGCGGAAACGTAACCCCGAAAGCGAAGAAAACATTGATTATAACACCGAACGGGCGAAACTGATAAAAGCAAAGCGGCTAAACGAAGAATACGATTTGCGACTAAAAGAGGGCGATTTACACACTTCGGCGGACATTGAAACCGTATTAACGGGAATGCTGATAAATTTTAAAAGCCGATTGTCGGCTATTCCCGCAAAATTAGCCCCGATTCTTGCAAAGAAAACAGACCGCGCGGAAATAAGCAGAATATTAAAAGAAGCCACGGACGAAGCATTGAATGAGTTATCGGACTTTGACGCGCTATTTAACGAAGGGAGCGAGGAAAACGAAAACGGCGACAACTAAATTATTTAGGCGCATTTTCCTTGTGCTGAAGCCGCCGCCCGATATGACATTATCGGAATGGGCGGACGCAAAACGCGTTTTATCAAAAAAGACTTCCGCCGAGCCGGGACGTTGGAAAACAAGCAAAGCTCCGTATCAACGGGAAATAATGGACGCGATTTCCGACATTTCTGTTGGAAAAGTAGTTGTTATGTCAGCGGCGCAAATCGGCAAAACAGACGGATTTATTTTAAATCCTATAGGCTATTTTATGGATTACGACCCTTCGCCAATTATGGTAATGCAACCCGATTTGACAATGGGCGAATCGTTTTCCAAAGACCGTTTAACGCCTATGCTTCAGGACACGCCCGCATTGCGCGGCAAGGTATGCGACAAGGCAAAGAACAGCGGCAACACGATTTTACACAAAGAATTTCCGGGCGGACATATTACAATTGTTGGTGCAAATTCGGGTTCGGGCTTACGGTCCCGTCCGATAAGAATTTTACTTGCAGACGAAATAGACGGATACCCGCCAACAGCAGGAAAAGACGGCGACCCGCTTTTGCTTGCGTCGAAACGTCTAACAACGTTCTGGAACAAGAAAGAAGTGTTTATATCAACGCCCACGGTCAAAGGCGCGTCAAGAATAGAAGTCGAATACGAAAACAGCACACAAGAAGTTTGGAATATTCCTTGCCCTGCTTGCGGCGAATATCAGCCGTTGGAGTGGGGGCAAGTTAAATACAATAAAGAAGATTTATCCGAAATTGATTACATATGCGCTAAATGCGGCGTTATAAGCAATGAGTTTGAGTGGAAAGCACAATTCACAAAAGGGAAATTTGTACCTACATTTCCGGAACGAAAAGTGCGGGGCTTTTATCTTAATAGCCTTGCTTCTAATTTTGTGGAATGGCAGGAAATAGTTGAAAAATTTCTTGTCGCAAATGAGGAAAAAGAAAAAGGAAACGTTGAATTGCTGAAGGTATGGACTAATACCGAAATGGCGCAAACGTGGGAAGAAGAAGGCAAAGAAATTGATTATAAAACGCTTTACAAGCGGCGCGAAAATTACAATTGCGAAGTACCGAATGATGTACTTGTCTTAACGGCGGGGGTTGACACGCAAGATGATAGATTTGAAATAGAGGTTGTCGGCTGGGGAATTGACCGCGAAACTTGGGGTATAAGATACCAAATAATTTATGGGGATATGAAAAAACAAACTATTTGGGATAACTTGGAACAGTTTTTATATCAGACGTGGACGCGGGAGGACGGCGCAAAAATGAAAATCCTCCGGACGTGCATTGACGCGGGCGGACATTTTTTTAACGAGGTCTGCAAATTTGCAAAGAAAAATTATCCGAATGTGCTTGCAATTCGCGGACGGAGCGGCGCGGCGGATATACCGTATATACCGCGTCCAACCAAAAATAACCGCGAACAAACGCCGTTATTTACCATTGGCGTTGATATAGGAAAAGCGTTAATATATCAAGCGTTGACAGTGGAAAAAGCGGGCGGAGGTTATTGCCATTTCCCGCTTGAAGCTGACAAAGGATATACAAAAGATTATTTTAAGGGACTTACAGCGGAACGAATGGAAATGACATATACAAAAGGTAGAGCGCATTTTGTATGGGTGCTGAAAAAGAACGGTACAAAGCGAAATGAACCGCTTGACTGCCGGAATTACGCGCAAGCGGCGTTGGAAATTTCGGGGGCTGTCTTAAAGAAAACAACCGCTACATCAACAGGCGCGGCGGCAAAGAAACAGCGCGGACGAAGGACGCGTTCGGGAGGCGTTTGATTATGGGAATCACAAAAGAACAGGCGCAACAGCATTTAGAAATGTGGCTGAATGCCGAAGCGGAAATTGCAACAAGTCAAAGTTATACTATTGGTACACGTACCTTGACCCGCGCAAATTTAAAAGAGGTACGCGACCAAATCAAATTTTGGCAAAATAAAGTTGCGGAATTGGAAAGAACGGAATCCCGAAAAGGACGAAATCGTGCATATAGAGCAATTCCGCGTGATTTATGAGGTGAAATATGAACTTATTTGAACGTGCTATTGCGGTAATATCACCGCAAACAGCATTAAAAAGAGCAGGGGCGCGGCGTAAGTTAGATGTGCTTAACAGCGGTTACAGTCATTACGGGGCTTCACACACCAAAAAGTCCCTTATAGGTTGGCTATATCACGGCGGCAGCGCGGAAGAAGATATACAAGACAACTTGCAAACGTTACGGGAGCGTTCACGCGATTTATTTATGGGTGTACCGCTTGCCACAAGTGCGCTAAAAACATTGCGTACAAACGTTGTGGGAACGGGGCTTTCTCTTAAAAGCCGCATTGACTTTGATTATTTGGGAATTACAGAGGAACAGGCGCAAGAGATTGAAAGCAACATTGAACGCGAATTTGCGTTGTGGGCTAATAGCGAATCTTGCGACATTGAAAGATGTGATAATTTTTGTGAATTGCAACAGCTTGTATTTTTAAATTGGCTTATGTCGGGTGATGTTATCGCACTTTTACCGACAACAAAGCGAAAAAACATACCCTATGATTTACGAATACAGCTTATAGAATCCGATAGACTTTGTACACCTTACGAACACTTGACAGACGCTAAATATTCGGGCGGCGTTGAAATCAATTCAGAGGGTGAAATTATAGCATATCACATATTAAACATACACCCATTATCACGCGAAACTAAAGATATGCCTAAATGGGTGCGGGTTACGGCGTTTGGAGAAAAAACAGGGCGGCGCAACGTTATCCACATAATGAACCGTGAACGCATAGGACAACGGCGCGGCGTACCTATACTTGCCCCTGTTATAGAATCTTTAAAGCAAATGGGGCGTTATATGGACGCTGAATTGATTGCGGCGGTTGTATCGGGTATGTTTGCCGTATTTATCCAAAAAGCCGACACAAGCGGCGACGGTTCGCCGATTGGTGCGATTGTCGAGGAAAGCGAGCAGGTCAGCACAAACCCGAATGATATAGAAATCGGCAACGGAACGATTATCGACTTGGGAGAAGGTGAAACTGCAAACGCTGTTTCGCCCGGCAGACCAAACGCAAATTTTGAGGGCTTTGTTACTGCCATATCGCGGCAAATCGGCGCGGCGTTAGAAATCCCATACGAAGTATTATTGAAAAATTTCACAAGCTCTTATAGCGCGTCCCGCGGCGCGTTGCTTGAATTTTGGAAATCAATACGTATGTATCGAAATTGGCTTGCAAAAGATTTTTGTCAACCGATTTATGAAGAATGGCTTGCCGAAGCAGTTGCAAAGGGACGCGTAAAAGCCCCCGGATTTTTCAACGATTACGCTATTCGCAAGGCATACAGCGGCGCAGAGTGGCACGGTCAGGCGCAAGGCTTGTTAAATCCAGTACAAGAGGTACAGGCGGCGGAATTGCGCGTTAATAATGGATTTTCAACCCGCGCCCGCGAAGCGCAGGAAATGACGGGCAGCGATTTTTATAAAAATGTAGCGCAGCGCAAGCGTGAAGAAAAATTAATGAAAGAGGTAAACGGCAATGGGAAATCAATCAATAACGACCCCAAAGACAGCAACAATGATAATGCCGGGGCAAATAGTAGCGACGATAAACAAGGGGACGCAAAGCAACCCAACAAATAATCCATTTTGGAAATTTATTGCCAAAAATGAAAATACCAACGCCCCCGCTGAATTGGTGCTTTATGGCGATATTTCGTCATATACATCTTGGTTTGATGATGAAGTGACACCAAAGCGTTTTGACAGCGAATTAAAAGCATTGGGAGATGTCGACGAAATAACGGTTAGAATAAACAGCGGCGGCGGTGACGTGTTCGCGGCAAACGCTATTTATACCCGCCTTAAAGACCACAAGGCAAAAATAACCGTTAAGATTGACGGCTGGGCGGCTTCGGCGGCAACTATAATTGCAATGGCGGGTGATACAATACAAATCCCCGCAAATGGCGTTTTTATGATACATAACCCGCAAATAGGACTTTTCGGGTATTACGGAATAAATGATTTTGCCAAATTGTCCGAAGAACTTGGAGTTATCAAGCAGTCGATTGTAAAAGGATATTGTTTGAAAACAGGAAAATCAGAATCCGAAATATCAGATTTAATGGATAAAGAAACGTGGCTTGACGGCGAAAAAGCTGTTGAAAGCGGTTTTTGTGACGAAGTTATGTTTGCAGATGTGCAAACGAAAGTCGAAAATGAAAACCGCGTTATTGTAAATTCCGTACCGTTTGACCTTGCGGAATATAACATACCCAAATCGTTGTTGAATCGCCCGCAAAGCGGCGATTTTACAAATACAGCAGACACACAAAAACCAAAACAAGGAGGAGTTGCGGAAATGGATATAAAAACCGTGGACCAACTGAAAACAGCATACCCCGAATTGACGGCGGAAATCGAAAACGCCGCCAAAGCCGCCGAACGTCAGAGAATTAAAGACATTGAAGATGTTGCAATTAAAGGATTTGAAAGCATTGTCACCGCGGCAAAATTTGAAAATCCTATAAGCGGCGGCGAAGTCGCTATGCAGATTATTGCAGAACAGAAAAAGCAGGGCGAAAAAACCATTGCGGACATTAATTCCGACGTGCAGAGCAGCGGCATAAAAAGCGTTGTTCCGGGTACAAGCGACCCGACGGACAAAAACGTCGAAAATCCGTATATGGCGGCGATTGAAAGAAATCTGCCTAAAACCTAAAGAAAAGGAGGTTTAATTTTATGTACGAGATTGAAAATAAATCCTTGTCAGCCGAAAATTTTATTGCGGGCGGCTTTCCTATTGTGACAGAATGGGGAAACGTAAAAGAGGGCGAAACAGTCCGCAAGTATGCCCCCGTTATTGACGGGGAAAACGGCATAGAGGAAATTACGGCGGCGGTATTGCCTACAACCGGAGAAAATGCAAGCCCCGGTTCGCTTGACAAAATCGTTGGCATTGCGGCGGACGATTCAAGCGGCGGCAAGGTTATTTATTACCTTACCGGAGAATTTTTTGCAAACGCGCTGACTTTGCCGTCAGGTGTAACAGCAAAAGACATTAAACCCGCATTGCGGAAAATCGGAATATTTTTAAAGGAGCTGAATTAAAATGCCATTTAGTATTTATGACCCCCGCACAATGGGCGAAGTTATAAGGCGCAACCCGCCCGTGCATACCTTTTTGAAATCAACCTTTTTTAAAAAGGTAAAAACATTTGAAACCGCGTCCGTTGACGTTGATTTTAAAAAAGGTAATCGCAAGCTTGCGCCATTTGTGTCGCGAAGAATCGGCGGCAAAGTCGTACCCAACACGGGGTATTCGACCAAAACGTACACACCGCCTTACGTTGCGCCCGAAAAAGTCACAACAATTGACGACCTTCTGAAAAGGACGGCGGGCGAATCTCTTGTTGACGGACTTTCTCCCGCTGACCGCGCCGTTAGAAAAATGGCGGAGGATTTCCACGACCTTGACGAAATGATTACGCGCCGCGAAGAATGGATGATTGCACAAGCAATTTTCACTGGTAAAATTCCGGTTGTCGGCGACGGTGTGAATGAAGAAATTGACTTCAATTTTACGAACAAGGAAACGCTTACAAGTACAAAAAAATGGAACGCAAAGGACGCGGACATTATAGGCGACCTTAAACGCTGGCGGAAAGAAGTGCAGATTAAGGGCTTTGTCAATTGTAACATCTGCATTGTTGCCGATAATGTGGCGGACGCTATAATCAACAACGATAAATTTAAATCCGCGCTTGATATTAGGCGTTATGACCTTGCTGTAATCAAACCGCGCGAATTGCCGAACGGCGCAACATATATCGGCTCTATACCGCTTATTGGGTTAGACATTTACACGTATAACGAGTGGTATTTAGACGATTGGAGCACCCCCGCTAATCCCACAAATCAGCCGCTTGTACCGGACGGTACTGTTGCGCTCATGTCAACCGCCGCAGAATACGAAATGTATTATGGTGCAATTACGCTTATGCAGGGGATTGACGAAAACGCCAAATTTGTTACTACAGCGGGTGCAAGAGTACCCGACACGTACACAAAGCGCAACCCCGCCCGCCGTTTCCTTCAGATTAACGCCGCGCCCCTTCCTGTTCCGCAGGAAGTTGACAGTTGGTTCGTGGCGAAAGTGCTGTAATGAGCGGGTTTAAAGACCAAATCGCCCGCGACATTGCCGCCGTATTCCATAACGCGGACGAATTCGCGGATTTTATGGACGTTGAATATAACGGAAAAACTTACAATATCCCCGTTGTTATTGACAGCGAAATTGCCAAAGACCGCAAAAAAACAGTAAAGGACAACGCCGAAGGTATATATACCGTTGATATTACGGCGTTTATGTCTTTTGAGGATTTGGGAATCGTACCGCGCAAAGAAACGAAAATAAAAATCGGCGGTGTCGAATACAGCATTGTAAATGTTGCCTTTGACGCGGGCGAAATAACGCTTGAATTGGAGTTGTTGGACGAATGATTGAAATTACCGCGGAACAACTTGACCGCATACGTTTATTACTTAACGGCGTTTATCTTGGAGCACACGACGCGATTTATAATGTTCAAAATCGTGCAATAGGCACAATTCGTTCGGTTGCAAGCAAAGAGATTCGCAAAACATATAAAATCAAGCACAAGGATTTGACAAGTAACCAAAATATAAAAGTGGTTAAGGCGGGGCGCACGAAGCTTGAAGCGGCTATATACTTTAACGGTAATTTAATACCGCTGGTGAAATTTGACGTTGTTCCGAAACAACCGCAGCGCAAAACCGTTTCCGCGTCTATACGTAAAGGTAGCGGAAGAAAACAGCTTGCACACGCTTATGTTGCAAATTTAAGATACGGTGTAGGCACGTTTGAACGCGAAACAAGCGAACGTGATTCGTCCCGTCAGCTTTACGGACCCGCGGCGGCAATTATGGTAGGAGATGAAGCCGTGCTTGAAAGAATAGAACAAGCGGCAACGGAAACGATTGATAAGCGCGTTGAACACGAAATAAGCCGGATTTTAAACGGATATTAAAAAAGGGGGGAAAGTGACTTGACACCAAATGAATTACTTCTTGAATTAAAAAAATTCCTTGAAGCAAGCACAAAAGACCTTATTTTACAAGTTCGCCCCGTAAATAACAAGGTCATTCCCAAACCGAACGGCGAAAGCAACGAAAACGAGGAACAGCCGAAAGAACGCGCCCCCGAAGTGCATTTAATGAATTTGCCCAACAAGGACGCGGAAACCAACCGAATCCCGTATATACTCGTTCAATTTCTCACAGGAATTGACGAACAGAAGGCGGGTGAAGCTCCTGACAGCGAATGCAAAGTGCGAATTGTTATTGCGACGTATTCCGACGACAAGAGCGTTGGTGCAATGGATTGTCTGAACGTCATTACACGAATTCGCATTGCATTACACAAAGCGGGTGTTATCGGCGGTAAATTTTTCTTTCGCGAGCCGCTTGAATATCTTGTTTATCCTGACGATACGGAAAAATATCATTTGGGCGAAATGATGACAACGTGGGGCATACCAACAATACAAAGGGAGGTAAATTTATATGGCGAAGAATGAAATCAAAGCCGTGTCCGAATCGGACACAAAAGCAGACGCAAAGACAAACGAAACCGCAACCGCCGAAATCAAGGACCAGAACGGCGGCAAATACGTGTACATTGGACCGTCTTTGCCAAACGAAAAGCTTATGTCAAACACGATTATAAGCGGCGAAAAAAAGGAAATCGTTGAATACTACAAAGAAGTTATTGAACGTTTTCCGAACGTTGAACGTCTTATTGTTCCTGTTGAACGGCTTGCGGATTGCCGCACCAAAATTAGGAGCAGCGGCAATGTAATGAACAAATATTATAATGATTTGGTAGAACAAATCAGACAGAAGGGAGCGGCTGAATAATGGCATATTATCACGGCGTATCAACAAGACAGGTTGCAACATCTGTTTCGACACCCGTAACCGCCGCGAGCGGTGTAACGTTTATTGTCGGAACAGCACCCGTACAGATGTTGGGGGCGGAAATTGTAAACGGCAAGCCGATTTACAAAAACGTCAACGTGCCTGTTATGTGCAACAATTACAACGAAGCGGTCAGTGCGTTTGGCTATTCTGACAATTGGGACAAATACACTATTTGCGAGGTTATATACAGTCATTTCAAATTGTATTCGACGTCGCCCGTATTTATTGTAAACGTTCTTGACCCCACAAAGCACAAAATCAATAATGCAACTGCTGAAAAGTACAGTGTTGCAGACGGGAAAATTAAATTGCCTTTTGACGCGATAGCGGAAACGGTTGTAATTGGCGATTATAAGCGCGGTGAGGATTACGACCTGTTGTATGACGGCGACACGCTTATTGCTGAAATATTGGACGGCGGCGCAATTCCTGCTAATACAACGGAATTGTCGGTTACATTTGATAAGGTTGACCCCCTGCAAGTCACAAAGTCGGATATAATCGGCGGATTTGATATTAATACAAAAAAATCGTCGGGCTTTGAATTGCTTGAAGCTGTATTCCCCAAATACGGCTTGACCCCCGACATTTTGATTTGCCCGAAATGGAGTTGCGATTCAGAGGTTGCGGCAATAATGGCAACGAAAGCGGCAAACATCAACGGCGTGTTTGAAGCTGTTTCACTTATTGATGTAGACACAACAACAGTAAAGCACTATTCCGACGTGACCGCTTGGAAAAAAGCCAAAAATATTAATGACAAAAAGCAAGCTCTTTGTTTCCCGCTTGTCAAGCTGGGCGACCGAATTTTCCATTTGTCAACACAAATGGCGGGACTTATGGCAACGGTTGACGCAAACAACGGCGGTTGTCCCGCCGAAAGTCCGTCAAACAAGCTGTTGAAAATTGACAGCGCGGTTATTGCAGACGGCACAGAGGTTTTGCTTGATTTGACACAGGCTAATTACCTTAACAGTCAGGGCATTGTTACCGCGCTTAATTTTATTGGCGGGTATGTGTTGTGGGGCAATGAAACAGCTTGTTATCCTGCAAACACAGATGTAAAGGATTATTTTCTTTGCATTTCGCGTATGTTCGGTTGGGTTGCCAATTCTCTTGTTCTGACATATTGGAGCAAAGTAGATAACAAGTTTAGCCGCCGTTTTATTGACAATATTATTGATAGCGTTAATATATGGCTTAATGGACTTGTCGCCGAAGAAAAGCTCCTTGGAGGACGCGTTGAATTTAACGAATCGGAAAATACAACAGTGTCGCTTATGAGCGGCAAGGCAGTATTTCACGTATTTTTGACACCGCCTTCCCCCGCAAAGGAAATAGAATTTGTGCTTGAATATGACACGGCTTATGTGACCGCGGCATTAATTTCATAACGGAGGTAATAACAAATGCCAAAAATTGATGAAGCAATTATAAATTTTGCTGTATATGAGAATGGCACGGAATTTCTTGGTATGGCAGAAGTATCATTGCCCGACATTGCGAACCTTACAACAGAGGTAAAGGGCGCGGGAATCAATGGTACATTTGAAAGCATTATCCGCGGACACGTTGAAGCTATGACGCTGGGGCTTAACTTCCGCACACTTACAAAAGACGCGATTCGGCTTTTTGAACCCGTAAATCACCAAATTGATTTACGGGTTGCACAGCAGTCAACGGAGAATACTTCGGGTAATGCGTCTGTTATAGCGGTAAAACACGTTTTTATCGTTGCCCCGAAAAAGCTTGCCCCCGGCAAGGTTGCCCCGGCAACTCCCGCAGACGCAAGCGGCGAATATCCGATTACTTATTGGGCGTGTTTTATTGACGGCGAAAGAAAATTTGAAATTGACATACTTAATTTCAAATATGAAGTCAATGGAACGGACTATCTTGCAAATGTGCGTAAAGCACTTGGAAAATAAACAGGAGGTTATATTATGGATAACGAAAGAAATAACACAACGGCAGAAATCAACGCAGAGGGGGCAGAAATCGCCGTGAACAGCCCCGACAGTGAAAACAATACAATTACCCTTGTTAATCACAACGTTGAAAATAAGGGCAATGTAGGCGTTTATAACCACACCTTCAAAAAACCGTTTGAATATCAAGGGCAAAAGTACAAAGTCATTTGCTTTAATTTCAGCAAGCTGACAGGGCGGGACCTTGTGGCGGTTGAAAACGAAATGATGAACAATAACGAATATGCGCTTGACCCCATATTGTCACGCAACTACTTAGGCAAACTGGCAAGCAAGGCAAGCGGCATTCCGAGCGACGTAATAGAAGCAATGCCCGCTTCGGACTTTAAAAAGATTACGGACGCGGTGCGAAATTTTTTAGTCGATACGGAATAGCAAAGATTCCGCAAGGTTGGTATGCAAAAGAACTTTACAGATTGGCACATATAAGTTATACGCCAATTTCTTTTTTTGCAGATATGACAATAGATGTTTTTTTCTATTGGCGCGACAATATTATTGAAGCGTACAATGAGGATAACAAACAACACAAACACAAATAAAAAATAATATTTCGGGCGGTATATTCCGCCCGAAATTATTATGTATCTTGGGAGTTGATAAAATGGCGGCGGGACGCAAAGAATATGAATTACAAATGAAACTTACGGCGGCTTTGGGTTCAAGCTTCAATTCCAGCTTTCAAGGTGCTATGTCAACAGTCAAGAAATTACAAAGCACATTGCAGAGCGTAAAAAAAGTACAAACCGACATTTCGGCATATAAGAAAATGCAAGAAGCGATAAACGCTACAAAAGAAAAGGTTCGGGAATACGAAACAAAGCACGACACGCTTCAGAATGAACTTGCACAAACCATTGCAAAGGAAAAAGAATTACAGAAAGCTTTAAAGAAAACGGAAAAAGCAACAGGGAGCGAATCCGAAGAATACAAGAATTTACAAAATCAGTTACAAGCGACAAGAAACGAAAAAAACAAGCTAAATAGCCAAATTAAGAACAATGAACGAGCCATAGGCGCGGAAAACTATAAATTAGACGAACAGAAGCAAAAATTATCAGAATTATCAAATAAGCTTCAAGCGGCGGGAGTAAATACCAACCAATTAACAGAAGCAAATGATAAACTTGAAAAATCATATAATCGTGTAAAAAAGGCGCAAGAAGATTTAGCACGTGTAAATACAGCTATAGAGCAAAACAAGGCGGCTATTTCCGCAACAAAAACGGAGTTGGTAAAAACAACCGGAGTTATAACCGCAGCGGGAACAGCTTTCTATAAAGGCTTTATAACACCCGCGGCGGGATTGCAAGAACAGATGTCAACGGTAAAAGCCATTTCGGGCGCGTCAATTGAAGAAATGACAACGCTAAATAATGTTGCAAAAGAAATGGGCGCAACCACAAAATTTACAGCCATTGAAGCGGGAAAAGCTCTTGAATATATGGCAATGGCGGGGTGGAAAACAGAAGAAATGGTGTCAGGCTTGCCGGGCATTATGAACCTTGCCGCCGCTTCGGGTGAAGATTTAGGTTCGGTGTCCGACATTGTAACGGACGCTTTAACGGCGTTTGGGTTATCAGCCGGAGACGCAGGGCATTTTGCAGACGTTTTGGCACAAGCGTCAAGCAATGCGAATACAGACGTTGCAATGATGGGCGCAACGTTTCAAAAGGTTGCGCCCGTGGCGGGTGCGCTTGGATATTCTGTTGAAGATATGTCGCTTGGCATAGGACTTATGGCGAACGCTTCAATCAAAGCCGAGGTTGCGGGAACATCTTTAAAAACTGCACTTTCCAATATGGCTAAGCCAACAAAACAAATGCAAGCCTATATGGATAAATACAACATAAGTTTAACAAAATCAGACGGCACAATGAAAACCTTTGAAGAGGTAATAGAAAATTTACGCGGTAGTTTAGGCGGCTTGTCAGAATCCGAACAAGTAGCCGCGGCTTCGGCAATTTTCGGAAAAGAAAGCTTTGCCGGAATGTTGGCGATTGTAAATGCAAGCGAGAAGGATTTTGAAAAAGTATCAAATGCAGTAAACAACGCAACAGGCGCGGCAGAAAGAATGGCAAATGTAAAACTTGACAATTTAAACGGCGATATTACATTAGCAAAATCGGCGTGGGACGGAGTAGCAACATCTATAGGCGAATTATTTTTGCCAAATATGCGTAGTGCTGTACAAGGCATAACGGAATTTTTAAACAAAGCAAACGAGTTTGTACAAAAGAACCCCGAAGCAATTAAACAAATCGCCAAAATTGCGGGCGGACTTGCCGCGCTAAAAGTCGGCGGACTTGCCGGGAAACTTGGTTTTTTGGAATTGGACGGCGGTATTTTAAAAGCTGTACATTCGTTTTTGAAAGTTCGTGCAGACGCGGCTAATAGCGCAGCGGAGGCGGTAACGAGCGGCGGCAAATTTGCCACGCTTGGAAAACAAATCAAGGGATATTTTGGCGGCGTTAAATCGTCTGTAGGGGACGTAAAAACAGCCATAGGCAAGCTTGCCGCGGGTTCCGAAATAAAAGGATTCGGGAAAATTGGAAACGCGATAAGCAACAGCATTTTAAAACCGATTGGCGGATTAGGCGGAAAAATAAAGGGTGCCTTCGGGAAAATGGGCGGTTCGCTTTCGGGAGCGATTGGCGGTGTATTTGATAAAATTACCGCGGGTCCTATTGGAAAAATCGGCGGGGTATTCGGTAATCTTGGCAAATCAATAGGCACTGTTTTAGGGGGACCGTTAAAAGCGATAAGCGGGCTATTTGGCGGTTTATTCGGAAAAGCTATGCCGTTGATTGCCATTATATCCGCGTTGTCAATGGTTTTTCTGCAATTAAGCGGTGAAGATATTTCAAGCTTTATAGAACCGCTGAAAGCGGCATTTGAGCAGTTAAAGCCTGTACTTGCTGAAGCTATGGCGCAAATCCAGCAGTTAGGCAAAGATTTATTACCGTATATAACAAATGCGGCAAAAGACCTTGCACCGCTTTTAGGGCAAATAGTTACAGCGGTTTTGCCTGTTATAATTACTTTGATTCAAAATTTATTACCTATAATCGGCGAGCTTGTAAAGGTTCTTTTGCCGCCGATTCTTGACATTATCACAGCCGTTTTACCAATTCTGACGGACATAATAACAAGCGTATTACCTATAATAACAATGCTTTTGCAAGCATTGTTACCGATAATTATGCAATTGGTATCTGACGTATTACCAATATTAATTGACGTTATAACAACCTTATTGCCGCCGATAAAAGACCTTATAAATGCAGTTCTGCCAATTTTGATGTCATTATTACAAGCACTTATGCCCGTTATTCAGACGCTTGCAAGTATGTTTAGCGGCGTACTTGGTATGGCGATACAGGCAATAAAGCCTATAATCGAAGCATTAACAGGCGTTTTAAAGGGTATAATCGACTTTATAACAGGTGTCTTTGCCGGGGACTGGGGCAAAGCGTGGGACGGCGTAAAAGAAATTTTTAGCGGCATTTGGAACGCGCTTGTGGGAATAATAAAAATTCCGATAGGCTTATTAAAAACAATTGTTTGGGATAATTTAATTGTCCCTATAGGAAACTTTTTTGTAAGTCTATGGGAAAAAATCAAAGCACCGTTTGTTGCGGTATTTGAATGGTTTGATACAACAGTTATTCAACCAATAATTTCAGTCTTTTCCCCTATTGTACAAAAAATCGGAGAAATATTTTCTAAAATATGGGAGATAATTACAACTTTATTTGGCGTACTTGCGAATTGGTTTAACGACAACGTTATAACACCTGTAGTAGATTATTTCAAGCCGATTATTGAAATTATCGGCGGCGTATTTCAAAGCGTTTGGAATACAATTACAAGCGTTTTTTCAATTGTTAAGGAATGGTTTTCGGCAAAATTTAACGAAGCGTGGGAAGCGATAAAGAATGTGTTTGCGCCTGTTGGAAGCTTTTTCAAAGGCGTTTGGGACACCATTGTTTCGTTATTTTCTGTAATAGGCACATCAGTTGGCAACGCGATAAGCGGAGCATTTAAAAATGTTGTAAATACTATAATCGGATTTGCTGAAGGAATAATAAACGGATTTATAAGTGCAATAAATAAAGCCATTGGACTAATTAACGAAATACCGGGCGTAAATATTGAACTTATTGAAACGTTAAGCATTCCAAAACTTGAAAAAGGTTCTAACTTTACGCCGGACACATTTATTGCAGGCGATATAAACGGCAAGGGCGGCGAATTGGTAACAGGCGCAAGAGGGCGTAAGGTGTTCACCGCCGCCGAAACAAGCGAAATCTTCAAGAACATATCCGCGGCAAAGGATATAAAAGCCAACGGCGTTTTTGAAGCAGCGAAAAAAGCTATTGCCGAACGTGTTCAAGGGGACGCGCCGCGTATCACGCAAGCACCCATAGGAAAAGGCGAACCAATAAAATTTGAAATCCATTATAATCCGACAATTTATGTAGAAGGCGATAAACCGAACGACTTGGAAGAAAAGCTAAAGCAAAACAATGAAAATCTGCTTCAAAAGTTTAAGGACTTTTTGGAACAGAAAGAGAAAGACGAAGGAAGGGTAACGTATGCCTAAAAGTTACACAACTATTGCGGGCGACGCGTGGGATTTAATCGCGTACAAAACGCTTGGAAATGAAATGCACACCAACGCATTAATTGAAAGCAATTTAAGCTATAGAAACGTGGTTATTTTCCCCGCGGGCGTTGTCCTTACAATACCTGACATACCAACGCCCGCCGCTTCGGGATTGCCGCCGTGGAAAAGAGGTATTAAGAAATGAGTAACAAAGCACTTGCGAGAAGAACTAAAATTTCAATACAAATAGAGGGTGCAGACGTAAGCGGGACCGTTGAAAACTATTTTCTTGGAATGACATACACAGACCACGAAGAAGATAAAACAGATGATTTGCAAATCAATCTTGAAGATAGGGACGGCGTTTGGATAAGTGAATTAGGCAACGAGGTGACAGCGGCTATTATTCAAGAAAATTGGGAAACAGACGGCGGCGACAAAGTACTTGATTGCGGAATATTTGAAGTTGATAGCTTGGATTATTCGGGACCGCCCGGTCAGGTGACAATAAAAGCAACGTCCCTTCCACACCGTGCGAGCATAAGAAGCGACAAAAAATCCCGCGGGTGGGAAAAAATAAAATTATCTGCAATAGCGGGGGAAATTGCGGCAAAAAACGGTATGAATTGTATGTTTGAATCTGCAATTGACCCGTTCTATAAACGCCGTGAACAGGTTCAAATATCGGACATTGTTTTCTTACAGGGATTATGTAAAGACGCTGGAATTTCTCTTAAAGCGTCCGCAAAGTGTATTATTTTATTTGACGAAGCAGACTATGAGAAAAAAGAAAGCGTAAGAAAAATTAAACACGGCGAATCTGAAATTACATCTTTTCGGTTCGGTGCTTCGGCGGCTGATACCAAATACAGCAAGTGTCACGTATCATACACAAACCCACAAACAAATGAAACCATAGAATATACATATACCCCGCGCGATTCGAGCGGGGACAGGCAAACGCTTGAAATTAACGAAAGGGTGAGCGATAGAGAAGAAGCGCGGCGGCTTGCAATGAAACGATTGCGGCAAAAAAACAAGTCTGAATTTTCGGCGGAATTTTCGCTTGTCGGTGATACGTCGTTAGTTGCGGGTGTAAACGTTGAAACGGAAGGCTTCGGAATGTTTGACGGAAAATATATTATTGAAACAGCAACGCACAATGTAACCGGGAGCGGGTACACAACACAAATAAAATTACGGCGTGTATTGGAGGAATATTAAATGGAAATGGACGCAAGGGCGGTTTTGGATAAAATCGTTAGAGTTGGAAAAGTAAGTTCCGTTGATGTTGAAAAACGCACGGTTCGCGTTGCTTTTTTAGATAAACAAGACGGCGACGGTAACCCTTTGATTTCGGGACCGCTTAAAGTGATTCAAAACGTCCCCTTAATTACCGTTGAAAAGTGGGTTGAAGAAGAAAAAGACCCGAACGTCAAATGGGATTTTAGTGCAAATTACAATTCGCACGATAGAAATTTAGGTATCGGCGAAAGTTATGTCAAGGATAAATACGAAACGCTAAAAGATACCATAACAAACGAAAAGATTATTAAATATGAAAAATGGGAAACAATAGACAAAGGCAGTCCAATTCCCATTACAAGTAACGTATGCGGCGGTCTTGGAGTTCCGTGTCCGCTTAACGGAATAATAGAATACAAGTATAACAAAACACTTGTGACCGTGTACCCGTGGCTACCATATGTAGGGCAATTTGTTGTATGCTTGTTTTTGGCAATTGGCGAAGGGGACGGATTTGTGTTAGGGGGTATTTAGCTATGGCAACTATTGGAGCTTTGGGTGATATTGTCTTTGCTGTATCAACAAATACCGTGAAAACATTTAACGATTTTAAAAGAACCGTTTCACCTAAATTCGCAAGCCATAACAGGCATTTAAAAGACACATTACTTGAATATACAGGAAACGACCCCGACAAAATTTCTTTTTCAATGCTGTTTTCTGTATATTTGGGTACTGACCCGCAAGGTGAAATAAAAAAATTGAAAACAGCAGCGCGTACAGGAAAAATAATGTACCTTGTCATTGGACGCGAAACTTTCGGAAACTGGGTTATAACAGGATTGTCGGAAAGTCGGGAACACATTGACAATAAAGGCAATACCCTTGTTGCGAAGGTTGATATATCACTAACAGAATATGCGGGGAGGTAAATAGATATGGCGTACAGCATTACATCAGCAGAACCGATAGAAATAAATCTTGCACCCAAAACACTTATAGAAGAAATTATACAAAACATCTCAATGATTTTACAGACTATAAAATATTCCGCCCCACTTTACCGTGATTTTGGAATATCCGCACGTTATGTCGATAAGCCTATGCAGATTGCGGAAACACTTTTAATTTCGGAGATTTACGCGGCTGTTGAAAAGTACGAACCGCGGGCGGAAATTGTAAATATATCTTTTAAACACGACGAAAAAACGGGAAAGCTAAACCCGTGTTTGGAGGTTGAAATCAATGTCGAATAATAAATACCCCGAAATAAAATTCGTTGATACAGATACCGAAACGCTTGTTAATAGTCTTATAACGTCATACGAAAAATTCACGGGGCGGACGCTTTATCCGGCTGACCCTGCAAGACTTTTTATTTTGTGGATTGCCGATATTATTATACAGGAACGGGAAATAATTAACGAATCCGCAAAGCAGAATGTACCCCGCTATGCTGAAGGTGACTATTTGGATTCATTGGCGGAAATATTCAAGGACACGGAACGGCTTCAGGCGCAACCCGCACAAACAGTATTACGATTTTACATATCCGCATTGCAACCGTCAGCGCAAACCGTACCCAAAGGGACACGGGCGACCATTGACGGCGAAATAACATTTGAAACGATAGAAGCGGCGACAATAAAGCCGGGCGAATGGTACACGGACATTGCGGCAAAGTGCATAACAACGGAAATCGACCCCAACACGGGCAAAGAAGTGACGATAGGAGAAAAGGGCAACGGATTTATTCCGGGGCAAATTTCTGAAATTGTTGACCTTTTCCCATTTTTTGAAAAAGTCGAAAATACAACAACAACAAACGGCGGGGCGAATCGCGAAAGCGACAAAGCATTTTATGAACGCTTGCGGGATAGTATGGAATCATTTTCAACGGCGGGACCGTATGGAGCTTATGTATATTGGGCTAAAACGGCAAGCGCAAAAATAACAGACGTTAAACCGACAAGTCCCGAACCTGGGGTTGTGGATATTCGTGTATTGCTTGAAAACGGGGAGATTCCCGACGCGCAAATGATACAGCTTGTTAAAGATACTGTAACGGCTGATAAAGTGCGCCCCTTTACTGACTATGTAGAAGTGTCCGCGCCGGATATAATCAAATACAATATTGATGTAACGTATTATATTCCCGCGCCGAGCGAAAACAGCTCCTTGATTATTCAGCAAAATGTCACAAAGGCATTGAATGATTATAAAAAATGGCAGTCGGAAAAAATGGGACGTGACATAAATCCGTCAAAGCTTGGCGAATTGTTAATGAACGCAGGAATAAAACGCGTTGAAATCAAATCACCCGTGTTTACTCAAATTGAGGATAACGCTGTAGCTATTTTGAATAGCGAAAACGTTATTTACGGGGGTGTAGAAGATGAATAACAACGCATATAATATTGATTTTACACGTCTATTGCCCGCGCCATTAAAAAATGATTCAACAATGCTTGCGCTGGGCGTGTCCATTTCGGACACACTTCAAGAAAATATACGCCTTGCGCGGTTGGATATAATTTATCCGCGCATTGACGAATTAGACGAATTTACACTTGATATTTTAGCGCGTGATTTTCACGTAGATTGGTATGATGATACATACCCCATAGAAGCAAAACGCGCTATTATTAAAAGCAGCGTCCGCGTACATAAGCGGCTTGGAACAAAATATGCAATTGAAAAAGCAATTGGTGATATATTTCCAAATTCGGAAGTTGAAGAATGGTTTGAATATGGCGGAACACATCACCGTTTCCGAATTATTCTTGACCTTACAAACGCCAAAGCACCGTTGAATTTACCGCAAATCATTAAAGCCGCAAAATTTTATAAACGTCTTTCGGCGCATTTGGACGAAGTTGTATATCAAATGTCAGCCGTTATAGAAATACATACGGGGACAACGTATTATAGATACAGAGTAGCGCGAACGGACACATACAGGACGGGAACACGCCCGCGGCGAAATACAATAGGTGCAACGTCAAGCACAATGATTGATATTGTTGTGGATTGCACAAATGGCGCACATAGATTTGTACAAACCGGAACAAAACCGTATCGGTCAACGATTGCAGAGCTTAACACCGTATCTATAACAGCACAAACAGAAGCGCAAGGATATAAAGACATTTCGGATTTTTCGGGGCAATATTCGGCGGGCGAAATACCACATAGAAATTTGGGCGGTGGAATATCGCAAAGCAATATTGAAATAAATCCGAGCGGTAAAAGTCACAAATTTATAAATGAACAGACCGGAAATATACCGGAAAGAAGTACCGTCTGGACGGACATCAACGAAACCGTTTCGGTACAGACGGAAACAAAAGATTATCCGTTCATATCCGAACAAAGCGGCAATGCACCAAATAGAAGCACTGTATTGACAGGCGTTGAGGAAAGCATTTTAACAGATGTTTCGGCGGAAAAATTTTCACATACTGCCAATATGACAGCAAATAATAATACCGGAGAAAAACCGCACCAAAATATAGTATGGGAAAATGTTGCCGAAACCGTTTTAATGCAGACGGAAACAGAAAATTATCTGTTTTTGTCCGAACAAAGCGGCAATATTCCGGATAAAAGTACGGAATACACAACCTTAGACAATAATGTTTCGGCGGAAATTACAGCCGAAACGTTTTTGTATACCGCCGATATGACGGCAAAGAGCAATGCCGGAGAAAATCCGTATACAAATTCAGAGGGGGAAAATAACGAAGGAGGTATAACCCCAACAGTAACGGCGGAAAAATTTTCTTTTCGCGTTAAACGTTGCGGAACGAGCGTTGCAAAAAATAATAAGAAAGGGTGAAATCAATGCCGATTCTTACGAAAACTGCAATTGAAGGTTACAAGGTTGACACGAACCGTAAAATTGCAAAGGCGCGTTATAAAATCGGAAACGCATATTATGACGCACCAATACACCGTAGAGAGCGGCTGAACGACGGGCGCGTTGCGGTGTATTTTTCCATTACACCCGCCAAAAGCGGTAGCGTAACGATTACAGAAGTACAGCTTTTTGATACAAACAATGATTTGTGGGCTACAAAAACGGAAAGAATCGTTTTGAACGGCGTTCAGGAAGGTGTTTTATACCGCTTTACGTTTGATTTCAAGGAGGTGTAAGCAATGTACAATAGGACAAATTGGCGCGACCACGTAACACAGTACGACAACCGTTTCAGAGAGCAGAACAATTCAGACGGTACAATAAGCCACATTCCCGTTGAAGGCGAGGTTATTCAAGAGGGTACGCCGCAGAACGCGACAAATTTCAATAATATTGAAACCGGAGTTTTTTCAGCGCACGAAACCGCGGCGGAAAATACGCGTGTTGCGTTACAGCACGAACGTAAAATTAACGCTATTTCCGGAGAAATCGCAGAAATAACGTTGAACAGCACAAGCGCGTATCCGTTCAACAATTCAACGAAATCCGTGTCGCTGAAGAAGCCGCGCGATACGTGCGACTATACCGTTGACGCATATGTTGTAACGCCCGCGAACAGCGCAAGCGTTGGAAGGATTGTTATAACCGACAAGCTTAAAAACGGTTTTAAAATTGCGTACACAGGCGGCGCGGGAAACGTTAAAATAAAATATACGGTTCGGGGAGGTACTGTTTAATGGCAAACATACACATTAAATCAGAATCCCGAAAAGCGCACGAAGCGTATGTGCTTAATTCGTTTGGAAAGCGCGGCGAAAATGTAACAAAAGCCGACAGGGAAGCGGCGGAAATTGTCGCCGCAAGAACGAATGAAGCATACAACAAACTTAAAAAAATGGAGGTACATCAGAATGGCTAAAAATTCAATTAATGTTGTCGAGCAGAACGACGGCGAAAAAATCCGCTATTCCGTGAGCGGCAACAAGGTTACATTCGGTGATGATGAATTGACGATTAACCTTGAAAGACACGAACGCGACGACGAAAACCACCTTGACATTTGCCGCGACAAGTACGGCAATTTGGTAACGGGCGTTATTCCCGGACTTGCCGAAAGTTACGCGGCACAAATCGACATTCCGCCCCGCGATTATGATTATATCGCAGACGGAAACGACGAAAACGGCAACCCGAAAGAAATTGCAATGCCGTTGCCGTTTGATATAAGCAAATGCACACTTACGCTTTGGGCGTTGGTATAAAATAAACTGGAGGTAAATTCTTATGACTAATTTTGATGATTTTAAACTTGCCGTTGAATCTTTGAGCGGCGGACACAACACGGTATTGCTTGACGATTTGGGAATGCCGTCCGTTGTTGTCCCCTTCCCGAAAATGAAATATTCAGATTTGTTTGAGGGTGGAACGCAGGAAACAGTACCCGCATTTATCATAGAAGGTCAGGACAAAGAGGTTGTTTACGTAAGCAAATACTTGAATGTTGTTGTAAACAGCCGCGCGTACTCACTTCCAATGAAAGACCCTTCTACATACGTTAATTTTGATACTGCATTAAATGTATGCCGCAACAAGGGAGCGGGTTGGCACTTAATGACAAATGCTATGTTTGCCACAATTGCCGCTTGGTGTAAAAAGAATGGCACAATGCCGCACGGAAACAACAATTACGGAGCGGACGTTGCACACCCGCACGAAAAGGGTGTTCCCACGCATTTTGACGGCGTAAAAGTAGCAAGAACAGCAACAGGCAGCGGACCGGCAACGTGGTATCATAATCACGATATGTCGGGTATTGCAGACCTTAACGGTAATGTGTGGGAATGGGTCAGCGGTTTGCGCCTTGTAAACGGCGAAATACAGATAATACCCTACGGCAATGCAATGAAATTTAACTGTAATATGTCGCCCACATCTACAGAATGGAAAGCAATTAAAGCGGACGGAACGATTGTAACCCCCAACGCCGCTGATACATTAAAATACGATTGGGCTTCAAACAAAATCACTCTTTCAAAGACGATTACCACACAGGAGGACGCATATAAAACCACCGCGTTTGAAAATCTTGGACTTGCAAGCGGCGTAACCGCACCTCCGCTTCTCAAAGCTCTTGGACTTTATCCGGACGGTACAGACTACGAAGGTGATTATATGTATATAAATAACGTTGACGAGCGGGTGCCGCTTCGTGGCGGGAGTTGGCTCAGCGGTGCGTACGCGGGTGTGTTTGCCCTCAACTTGAATAACGCGCGTTCTTACTCCCACAGCAGCATTGGCTTCCGTGCCGCTTTTTGCGAATAACTGATAACTGATTACCGATAAACTGACAGGGCGGGCGATAGCCCGCCCATTAATATTGAGGAGGTATTCAATTTGGACGAAACCGCAAATAACACATACGGGCAGCGCGACAGACCCGAATTTAAAATCAAAGAAAAGATTTACGAAATGATTCGTTACGGCGCACCCGCACTTTTGCAATTTCCAAAAGTGGAACGATACGAGCTTGCCGGGAGAATCCGAACAAGTATGTACAAGCTGTTAGAATATGCGGTAAGGGTTGAACGGCGGTACTATAAGAAAACAACGGTTGAAGAAATGGATATTGAATTAGACGTATTGCGTCATTTAATACGGCTTGCGGCGGACCGCAAACTTTATCCAAATTCCGCGCCGTGTTTGCCGTTTAAAAAATATGAGCATTGGGCGAAGCGGCTGGACGAAATCGGGCGAATGATAGGCGGTTATCAAAAAGCAATAAAGCAATAGCATTTTCGGGGAATAAGCCGTATTTTTGCGGTTGCCGCTTCGTGGCGGGAATTGGAACAACGGTGCGAACGCGGGTGTGTTTGCCCTCAACTTGAATAACGCGCGTTCTAACTCCAACAGCAACATTGGCTTCCGTGCCGCTTTACTCTTTGACAGAAAGATTAAAACGCAAGCGTTTTAATACAGAGCAAAGACTAAAGGGGTTTATTTCCCTTCCTGCAAAAACATAGCGGGAAAAAGATTAAATTGTTGCGTAAGCGGTTAGTAAGTCGATACGAACCGAAAGACGCTACACGGCAACAAATTTTTTGGAGGTGCAGATTGAAAACAATTAAAAACATCTTTGAAAAAATTATTGACTTTGAAAATTTGTATTTGGCGTGGGAATCGGCAAGAAAAGGAAAAAGATACCGTGAAGAAATAATGCGTTTTTCAAATGATTTAGAATCAAATCTAATAAATTTGCAAAATCATTTGATTTACGGGACATACAAAGTCGGGAGATACCGCCCGTTTTATATTTACGAACCGAAAAAGCGTTTAATTATGGCGTTACCGTTTCGCGATAGGGTTGTACAATGGGCGATATACCGACAGCTCTTTCCTATTCTTGACAGACAATTTATTTTTGATTCATATGCTTGCAGACCCGGAAAAGGAACGCAGAAGGCAGTAAACCGATTGCAATATTGGCTTCAGCAAACGAGCCGCAAACCGCAGAAATTCTACTATCTGAAATTGGATATTGCAAAATATTTTTATCGTGTAGACCACGGGATTTTAGAAAATATTTTGCGGCAAAAAATCAAAGACAAGCGGCTATTAAATTTGCTTGTGTCAATAATCAATAGCGAAGAAACGAAATTCGGGCTTCCGGTGGGCGTTGACCCTGAAATGTGTTCGGCGGCTGAACGCTTAGAAAACGTTGGTATGCCGATAGGAAATTTGACTTCACAGATGTTTGCAAACTTATATTTGCACGAATTGGATTTATTCGCAAAGCACAAGTTAAAATTGCATTACTATATCCGTTATATGGACGATATTATAATCTTGCATTATGACAAGAAATATCTAAAAGCCGTCAAAGATGAAATCGAAACATTTTTACTTGAAAAACTTCGGTTGAATCTGAATAAAAAGACGGCGATTCGTCCTTGCGATATGGGTATTGAATTTGTTGGGTACAGAATTTGGGCAACGCATAAAAAATTAAAACGCAACACGGCAATAAAAATCAAACGCGCTGTAAAAGGAATTAAAAACAAGCGTGAAAGCGGGAAAATGACACAAGAAGCATTTGACCGCCGCATTGCGTCATACAGGGGCGTTTTAAAGCATTGCAACAGTTACGGATTTCGCCAACGACTTAACCGAATGTTTCGCCAAAATAAAAGCTTAAAAAGAGGGTGAATGTTATGGAAGAAAGTACGAAAATGGCTATACAAAATGCAAGCGACATTTCCGAAATAAAAGCGGAAATAGCGTCGATTAACAGGCGTATTGACGCAAACGACCAATTGACGAACAACATACATCAGCTTGCGGAAAACGTTGCCACAATGTCGGTAGAAATTAAAATGCTGACAGAAAAATTTGACAAAAGCATTGAACGCATTGAAAACGGCTTGAAAGAGCAGTCGGAACGCATAACAGCTATTGAAAAAGCACCGTCCCAAAAATGGGATAAATTTATTTGGCTGATAATTGCGGCGATTATTTCGGCGGCGGTCAGCCTTATTGCGGGGGTGCTGTTTTAATGACAACGTTCTGCATTATAGCCGCTTTCCTTGCGGGGGCGGCTATGTGCGCCGCTGTTTATACTGCTGTAATTCGGCGGCGTAAAAAACAGGGCGAACACGCGGTTAAAGCAAGAAAGAAAATGAAAAAAATCGAATTTTCAAAGCTTATAATCGTGCTTGTTTTGCTTACATATTTTGTGGGCGTTTATATCGGTGTTAAAATTGCGTTGATTGATGTAGCGCAGATTAGCGCACTTTTGGCGTATATCGGTACGCCTACGGCAACGGCGATAGGCTTTTACTGTTGGAAAGCTAAAGCCGAAAACATTATTAAAATCAAGCGGGAAAACCCCGAAGAAACAAAGGGAATCCCCGTTGATGTAAATAATATTGAATAACAGGAGGTAAATTACTATGAGCAATAGCAGTTTAGTTACATACATAAAGTTATCGCCGTATTGCAATAAGTCGCGCCGCGATAAAATACGCAAAATCACAATACACCATGCGGCAGGCAAGGCTACTTTGGCAGGATTTGGCGCAACATTCACGGGAACGCGCGAAGTATCGTCCAATTATGGCATTGATTCGGCGGGGCAGGTTGGAATGTACGTCGAGGAATGTAACAGGGCGTGGACTTCATCAAGTCCCGAAAACGACCATCAGGCAATAACAATAGAGGTATCAAACGATAGAGGTGAACCCGACTGGCACGTAAGCGACGCCGCACTTGAAGCAACAATAAACCTTTGCGTTGACATCTGCAAGCGCAACGGGATAGAAAAATTGATTTTCACAGGCGACAAAAGCGGGAATCTTACAATGCATAAGTATTTTGCGGCAACGGGTTGTCCGGGACCGTATCTTGAAAGCAAATTCCCGTACATTGCCGAGGAGGTAAACAAGCGGCTTGGCGTAAGCTCTAACAGCGGCGGAACAGTCAAACCGCCCGAACCGCCGCCCGCAACAACAAATATAAATATTGGCGATATTGTACAGTTCAACGGCGGCGGGGTTTTTAAAAGCTCTATGGCGGCAACACCCAAAATTATAAAATGTGCAAGCCGCTGTAAAGTCACAAACATAAACGACAAAGGCACACACCCGTATCACCTTGTAAGTCAGGACGGTAAAGGCGTATATGGCTGGACGAACGCTTCAGACATAGAAGGTGCAAGTATGTCCGCAACAGGCGGCGGGACCGTCGACGTTAAAGTTGGCGACGTTGTACAGTTTAACGGCGGCGGTGTGTACGTATCTGCAAATGCAGAAAAATCAACTACAGTTTGCGCCGCAAGTCGGTGTACAGTAACGGCGGTACACCGCGGCAAACACCCGTATCACCTTGTAAGTCAGGACGGCAAAGGTGTTTACGGTTGGGTTGATTCAATGAATATTAGCAAATAGGAGGGTGCGGCAATGAAAATAATAAATTTTTTAATTGCAAACTGGGATAGCGTTCTTTTAGTTCTTGCCTTCGCGGTGTTTTTGCTTATATTGTACAAGCACGGACGCACCGAAACCGTAAAAAAAATTCTTTTCGCGTTAGTGTCGAGAGCCGAAAAGGAATTTGGCAGCGGGACGGGGGAATTGAAAAAATCTGTAGTTATACAATGGGTATATGAGAAATTGCCTAAAATTGTAACGTGCTTTTTTACCCCAAAAGAAATTGAAAACTTGATTGAATCCGCACTTGAATATGCGAAAACCAAATGGGCGGCAAATACAGCGTTAAATAACTATATCAGCCAAACGCCCGAAATAAAATAATAGGTGTCCGGATCGGACACATCAAACCGCCCGTGGGGGAATATCCTCCGCAGGCGTTTTTTTGATTATGTTTTAGGTATATATTTTTCAATATACTTCATAAGGGGGTCAAATATTGTTATAGTAGCATATTGCATTGATTTGTATGTCGTTTTGTTCGGTATACTTAAAATATAAGCGGTCATAATATCTAAATCAGGAGCGGCAAACCCTTGACGGTTCGCCCACTTTACAAGGCGTTCAATTTCTTTTTTAAAAGTTTGCGCTGTTTCGTAGTAGCTGTACTTTGCAATGTCTATTGTATAGCCCGCCGCATAATTATCACCGCTTGCCGTGTAGTTATACCGCGCACGGTGCATTAAGTCTATAACATATTTCGGTATATTCATATTGCCGCCCCCCTTTGTTTCCTCAATCCATATTTTAACAAATTTAACGTTTGTGTGTTCATATCTGCTCTTGAATCGCCGCATAGATTCTAATGCCGCTTGCTTTGTGTCGTATGTGTATATTGTTGTAATTATGCCGTTATCTTGTTTCGCGTATACAGTGTATTTTTTATCCCTCATTTTTTACCCTGCCCTTCTCCCCGTCTTGCCGATAGGTCAGCTTGATTTTTATTGTTTAGTTATTTTACATATGAAACATTATCACCGTAAATCATTCTTGCAACCGCTATTTTGCAAGCGTTTTTTGATACTCTCAATGTACCTACACATTCTGTTCTTTTGTAGCCCTCTCTATATGCGCCGTGCAATGTTTCGCCGTTGTAACAATACACATCAAATTTTTTTGTGCCTTTGTGTAATCTTTCGTGTGAAAAATCTTCCGTACCCTCACATTTTATTGTACCGTCTGCGTGGTATTCCGTATATGGTACTTCGTAATAGTCATTACCGATTTTCTTTGCGTTGCCGTATACTTTGTATGTTTCGTACTGTTTCATACTTCATTATCCTTCCTGCGGTTTAAGGTTTGCCGCGTCCCTTATCTTGATTAAAATTATATCATATATGGATAGGATATACAAGAGGTAAAATAACCAAAGTTTTTAAAATTAATTTGTGCATTTTGTATATGGATAGGATATATAGAATGTGTTATAATGTTATGGAGGTGATATTATGGGAAACAAATACACAGACGCACAAAAGCGAGCCGCCGAAAAATACAAGGCAACCCGCCGCGAACAACTTAATTTAGACGTACCAAAAGGCGTTAAGGAAAAATACAAGGCTTACGCCCAAAGCAGGGGCATAAGCCTAACAAAGCTATTTACAACGCTTATCGAAAAGGATATGCAGGAACACGGCTTCGTATTTGACGATACGACCGAAAAATAATAAACACAAACAAAACGCCCGCGGAGGAATTAAACCGCCGCGGGCGTTTCCGTGTTTATGCTTACCGCATTATCACAATGCCGAACAAGCCGCCTACAAATACGAAATACGGCGGGTTCGGATTTAAAATAGTCTGGCGGAGAAGGAGGGATTCGAACCCTCGATGAGCTATTAACCCATACACGAGTTCCAGTCGTGCGCCATAAACCGGGCTAGGCGACTTCTCCGAATTTCAACTTTGTTATTATACCATTCTTTTTGAAGCTTGTCAATAGCTTTTTTAAAAAAAATTGATATTTTCCGTGCCAAGCCTGTCCGTACAGTCGGCAAAGGCGGACGTACCTCCTGCCTCCCGGTAAAAAATCGGACGAACCTTTCGTCCGTCCGACTGTATTTTATTATAAATTATCCGACTTACCCGACATTCTTTACCGCCGCCTTGAGGAGGCACAGCAAAGTAAATGTTCACAGCATTTGACAACTGAGGTGACTCAGGTTCAAGACCCAGTCTTGTTGCAGCAAATTTATTTGCAGCAAGTTCACTTGCAGCAGCACTCGCCAACGGGAACAGTCCACTTGTGAGTGTCCTCTATCTTGCCCCACTGGATACCTGTGAGAGTGTCGTAAAGCTTCTGCGATACCGCTCCGATCTTGCCGCCGTTTATGGTCATTACCTTGTCGCCGTATTTAAGCTCGCCCACGGGAGAAATTACCGCAGCCGTTCCAGTGCCGAAAGCTTCGTCGAACTTGCCCTCGTCGTATGCCTTTACAAGCTCGTCTATCTCAATATCGCGCTCCGTTACCTTGTAGTTCATGGATCTCAGAAGCTCGATGCAGGACATTCTCGTAATACCGCTGAGGATAGAGCCTCTGTCAAGGCCGGGAGTTATCACTTCGCCGTCAACAACAAAGAATACGTTCATTGCGCCTACCTCGTCGATGTACTTCTTGTGTACGCCGTCAAGCCACAGCACCTGAGCGTAACCCTGCTTTTCGGCTTCGTCCTGAGCCTTGAGGGATATAGCGTAGTTCGCCGCCGCCTTTGTAAAGCCTGTGCCGCCCGATACTGCGCGGACATAGTTTTCCTCAACATATATCTTTACGGGAGCAAGTCCGTCCGCGTAATATGCGCCTACGGGAGACATGATTATAGCAAAAATAAGGTGCTTTGCAGGGTGTACTCCCAGCATGGGGTCTACCGCGAAAATGTAGGGGCGGATATAGAGGGACGTTCCGTCGGCGTGAGGTACCCAGTCCTCGTCGACTTTTACAAGAGTTTTTACAGCCTCAACCGCAAAAGCCTCGTCTATTTTAGGTATGCAGAGACGGTCGTTGGAAACGTTGATTCTCGCCATATTCTTTTCGGGACGGAACAGCTGTATCCTGCCCGAAGCCGTTCTGTAGGCTTTCATCCCCTCGAAGTCCGCCTGACCGTAGTGCAGGCACATAGAAGCGGGGTCCATGGGGATAGGTCCGTAAGGAACGATGCGTGCGTCATGCCAGCCCTGTCCCTCGTCGTAATTCATCAGAAACATATGATCCGTAAATATTTTTCCGAAACCGAGCTTGCTTTCGTCCGCCGGTTTTGCTTTCGGAGCTTCCGTTCTGGTAACTTTTATTTCCATCATTTGTAATTCTTCCTTTCCTTTTTGTAATAGTTAACATTATTATACCACATTTCCCTGCATATTTCAATGTTAAAATCGCACTATTTTGACTGAATTTGCAGCTTTTAAAAGTAAAACCTGCATAATTGCAGCCGCAGATATACGGACAAACACAAACGCGCTTGCCGCGGGGACTGTACTGAATAGACGCTTGTCATTTCACGCCTATGCAGATACGCATATTTTCGCCGTCCCAATATATTCTTTTAACAAGCAGCCTGACTATCGAACGCTTTTCATACACGGAAAGCACGCCGGGCTCGGAAAAAATTTTTTTCATGTCGAACAGCTCTTCCGCAATTATTTCTGCGGTATCCGTTTGTCCAAGGCGGTCTGCTTCAGCTTCAAGCCCGCTTTTTTTACATTCAAGTTTTTTTATCTCGCTGTCGATCTCGGCTATGCGCGCGTTTACCTTTTGTACAAATGCGGGACTGAGGTCTCCATGAGACAGGGCGCATATCAGGTTATCCGCCTCGTCGGAAAGCTTTTTTATTGCCGCTTCAATCGCCTCCGAAGGATTTTCATTTTCCGCGCTTCGGATATCCCGCACGAGCTTTTCAAGAAGTACCAATATGCGCGGACTTTCCTTTAGATACCCCGAAATACTTCTGCAAACCAGCTCGTCGGTCTGCATACCCGTAAGGTTCTGACAGCTGCAAAGCTTTGTCCCTCCTTTGAGCTTGCTCCCGCAAATGTAGTCGTAGAGCCTGCCGTTTGAGCTTAGGACTGAACGGGGCTTTGCAAACATACGGCTGCCGCATTTTTCGCATACGATCAGTCCCGAAAGCAGTGAATAACCGTTGTGCATTTTTGCAGGCTTTTTTCCGGTGGGAATATTGTCCTCAATAATTTTCTGTACTGCCGACCACCTGCGGCCGGAGATCAGTCCGCTGTGTTTTCCTATGGCGACTATCCACTGTTCTGCGGGACGGCGCGGAGCGTTCTTTTTCTTATAGTCGCGCTTATTGTACGCCAGAAGTCCGAACCTGCCCGAGCAGTCTTTTTCATCGAAGCAAATATCGGAGTTTACGGAACTGAAGTACATAAACGCGTCCCTGTCCGCAGTGCAGTAGGCGGGGTTCTGCAATATCTCCTTAATGCCCGGCAGAGAGAAAAATTTACCGCTGCGGGAGCGTATATCCCTGCTTATCAGATACTTGCTGACTCCCGAAACGCTTTGCAGCTCAATAAATTTGTCGAAGATCGTGTTTACCGTTTCCAGCTCTGCTGGAATCTCTTTAAGCCTGCAGGCGGTTCTTATCCTGCCGTCGATAATTATTTCACTGATCTTTTCGGAGCCGTACCCCAGCGGAGCAGTTCCGCCGAGCCAGCGGCCGGTCCGCGCAAGCATGAGCATATTGTCGCGGACGCGCTCCGCAATGGTTTCGCGTTCCAGCTGGGCAAATACCGAGGCTATGTACATCATGGCTTTTCCCATGGGTTTGGAGGTGTCGAACTCCTCTTTTATACAAACGAAAGATATGCCCCTTTCGTTAAGCTCCTCGATAAGAGCGGAAAAATCGCTGACATTGCGGCTTATGCGGTCAAGCCTGTAGCAGACAAGGTAATCCGGTCTGCACGTTCTCATGTCCGCAAGCATTTGACGGAAGCGCGGTCTGTCGGTGTTTTTGGCGGAAAAGCCCTCGTCCTCGTAAACGGCGATACCTGAGCCGGAAACGCTTTCGGGAAACTTTGAAATAATGTACTGTCTGCACATTTCGACCTGATTTTCAACGCTTTCGCCCTTGCCCGTGTAAACCGATTTCCTGCTGTATATAAAAAATTTTGCAGACGTCAGAAGCCCTCGCCCCCGTTTCGATAATTCGGAAGTTTTCGGTTAACTATATGCAGAGCGTACCGCAAACATTACGCGGACAGGTTCGGAAACAAAAAAGACCGCCCTCGGCAGGAACGGCTTTTCTTGACCATCGTCAGAATATGTGATACTATAGCAAAAGAGTGTGCCGCGCGGCGGACGGTTGCTCCCCTTTTCGGTCATAAGAAAGGGGGACTGATAACTATGGATACATATGTTGCCTGGTCAGAAATGATCCAGTTTGTAATAATGTTGACAGCAGTTGTCACCCTTTGTTATCTTGTCTTTCACGACAAGCGACATAAGTAACAAAGGACAAAAATAACCGCCCAGCTTCCCCAAGTTGACGGTTATTTTTTAGCTGAAACTTTTCGGGAGCAGCCGATCGTTATTAACGCGGCGCACTCTCTTTACATACAGTATACACCATAACCCTGGTTTTGTCAATACCCAAGCCGGTAAAAGACCGCCCCGATAGGAGCGGCCTTTAATTCTGCATTTCCGTCAGCGCCGGCGCCGGGGTTGTTTCCGCTTGTAAGTTATTGCAGGTTTTCCAGCCAGAGCTTTACGCAGGCGTCAGACGGCATTCGCCAGTCGCCCCGCGGCGAAAGCGTAACGCTGCCCACCTTTGGACCGTCCGGCAGACAGGAACGCTTGAACTGCTGTGAGAAAAAGCGTTTCAGGAAAACCGTCAGCCATTTTTTTACGGTATCCCTGTCAAACCGTCCCGAAAAGGACTGCTCTGCTATCCGCAGTATCTTTTGGGGAGGAAATCCGCACCGCACCATATAGTACAGAAAAAAGTCGTGCAGTTCGTAGGGACCTACAATGTCCTCGGTTTTCTGGGATATCTCGCCCTCTGCCGGCGGCAGGAGCTCGGGGGAAACAGGGGTGGCAAGAATGTCGCTCAGAACCTCCGAAAGCTGCTTGTCCTCGGTGTTTGCGCTCTCATAGGAAACCAGATGCCGCACCAGCGTTTTCGGTACGCCCGCGTTAACGCCGTACATAGACATATGGTCGCCGTTGTAGGTCGCCCACCCAAGCGCAAGCTCGGACAGGTCTCCAGTTCCTATCACAATACCGCCGGTCTTGTTGGCAATATCCATGATTACCTGCGTCCGCTCCCGCGCCTGACTGTTTTCAAAGGTAACGTCTGTAACGCTTTCGTCCTGTCCGATGTCGGTAAAATGCTGTCTTACCGAGGCGGTTATGTCTATTTCCTTCAGGGTGGCTCCGTACGCGTCCGCAAGACTGAGAGCATTGTTTTTTGTACGGTTTGTTGTGCCGAAGCACGGCATTGTAACGGTCAATATCCCCTTGCGGTCAAGTCCCAGCATATCGAAAGCGTGTACCGCAACAATAAGTGCAAGGGTGCTGTCAAGTCCTCCCGAAAGACCGATAACCGCGTTTTTGCAGCCGATATGCCGCAGACGTGTTGCAAGTCCGGTTGCTTGCATGATAAGTATTTCCTCGCAGCGGCTGTTAAGGTCGTTTTTATTAGTCGGCACAAATGGCATTGGCGGGAAGCTGCGTTTTAACTCGATATTTTTCGGAGTAATTGAAAATTTGCATGAGCCGTAACCGTTCCTTTTTAAGCTATTGGTACTTTCAACCTCAAAGGTGTTCATTCGTCTGCGTTCGGAGACAATACGGTGCAGATCTATCTCTCCAAAGGTCAGACCGGTGGTGAACTTTCTGCTTTCGCCTATTATCGTACCGTTTTCTGCGATAAGATTGTGACCGCTGAAAATCAGGTCTTGCGTGGACTCTCCCGTTCCCGCGTCCGCATAGATGTAGCCGCAAACGCACCGTGCGGACTGACTTTTGACAAGCTGTTCGCGGTACTCGCTTTTTCCGATAACTTCGTCTGAGGCGGAAAGATTGCATATGACTGTTGCGCCTGCCGTTGCAAGTCCTCCGGAGGGCGGCTCGGGTATCCAAAAGTCCTCGCAGATTTCCACGCCTATAACAAGCTCGGGTATCTTATCACACTCAAAAAGCATATCGCCGAAGCAAGCGTACGGCTTGTACCGTTCGTCATCATCCTTGCCGCCCGCACATTTAACGGTAATATTCCCTCCCTGCCATTGAGCAAAATGCCTTGTCTCATAAAATTCCGAATAGGCGGGAATATTTTTTTTCGGAACAAAACCGATTATATTTCCCTTATTTATCGCGGCGGCGCAGTTGTAAAGCTTGCCGTCCGCCTCGAAAGGAAGTCCCACAAAAGCAAGCAGATCGCAGCCGGCGGTTTCTTCCGCAATTTTTACAAGAGCTTTTTTCGCTCCGTCCAGCAGCACCTTTTGCAGGAACAGATCCCCGCAGGTGTAGCCGGTAATGCAAAGCTCGGGAAACACAACAAGAGACGCGTTCTCCGCAGCCGCCTGTTTTATCAGCTCGATTATCCTGTCAGCGTTGTAACCGCAGTCCGCAACCTTTATATCGGGAGTAGCAGCGGCGACTCTAATAAATCCGTCCTTCATAAAAACCGTCCTTTCGGAAAAATATATATTTATTATACCTTATTTTGCTGAAATAAGCAACGCCCGGAAAAAATTTTTTCAGGGCATTCTTTGCAGGCAAGCTTCACGTTTCATAAAGCGTCTGGATTATTAGCTTTGCTTTGACCGGTTAATAAGGCGCAAAAGCCCGCTGGGATTTTAGACCTTTTACCCGCTGAAATCCTGATGCGTCAGCTGAGTCAGCTGCGTCAGCCGTGTCAGCAAAATTAGTGTGCTGAACATAAATTGGTTTTACTACGATTTGACAAAACATAGAGAATGTGCTAAAATAATCTGATACAAAATGTAATAAAAACGCATAGGAAACCAATACCCCAAACTCTGAAAGGAATTTCCGAAATGAAAGAACTGATCATTTTCAAAGAAGGAGAGATCGCTCTTAAGGGTCTCAATAAACGCAGCTTTGAGGACGCTTTTATCCGCAACCTGAAGCACCGTCTTGCTCCTCTGGGAAAGTTTAGCTATACAAAATCCCAGTCCACTATATGCGCCGAGCCTTTAGCGGACGATATTGATCTGGACGAAGCTGTCAGCCGCGGCTCAAAGGTATTCGGAGCGGCTGCTCTCTGCCGCGCTTTGGTCGTTGAAAAGGATTTCGAAGTGATCTGCCGCGAGACGATAAACCATATCCGCGAGACTGCCGAGCTGTCCCGCACCTTCAAAGTGGAGGCTAAGAGATCGGATAAAAAGTTCCCGCTGAAGTCCCCCGAAATATGCATGGAGCTTGGAGGACGTATTCTCGGCGCGTACCCTCATCTTTCCGTGGACGTGAAAAATCCCCAGATGACCGTTACCGTTGAGATACGTGACAACGGAGCCTATATCCATTCGGGAAACATCAAGGGCGCGGGAGGTATCCCCGTGGGCACGTCTGGTTCCGCAATGCTGCTCTTGTCGGGAGGTATTGACAGTCCCGTCGCCGCCTATATGATGGCAAAGCGGGGCGTAAGGCTGTCGGCGATCCACTATGTGTCCCCTCCCTACACGTCGGAACGGGCGCGCCTTAAGGTGGAAAGGCTCTGCGAAAAGCTTGCGCCCTGGTGCGGCGATATAGCGTTTTACTGCGTACCCTTTACCGAGATACAGGAGGCCCTGCGGGATAACTGTCCCGAAGAGCTGTTTACTATTATAATGCGCCGTCTGATGATGGAGATAGCCCAGCGTATCGCCGAGGAAAAGGACATTCAGGCACTTGTTACCGGCGAAAGCGTGGGACAGGTGGCAAGCCAGACCATGGGAGCTATCGTCTGCACCGACGCGGCTTGCCGTATGCCTGTGCTCCGTCCCGTTATCGGCATGGACAAGACCGAAATAGTGGAAATAGCGCGGAAGATAGACACCTTTGACATCTCCATAGAGCCTTATGAGGACTGCTGCACCGTGTTCACGCCCAAGCACCCCAAGACGCGCCCCGTTCCCGCGGAGGTGGAAAAGGCTCAGACTTCCTACGATTTTGAGCCGCTTATTGCAAAGGCCGTGACGGATACAGAGTTAAAGGTTATCAAGCTTTAGCCGCCGCGCCTGTCGGAGGGAAACGCGGGAGTGTGGGTCATTGCGTACTCCATAAGCTTGTCAAGGTCGTAGGAATGACCGTCGTTAATTATTTTTTTCTCCGCGGAGCGGCTTTTTCCGCCCGCGGCGGAATTTCCGCCTTTGGCGGAACGCCTCCCTTTCGGAGGCTCTTTTTCTATATCTGTATCTTTTTCTTTATCTTTATCTTTATCTTTATCATACGCGTTTGTTTCATCTGTTTCATTTGATTTATCTGCACGCTTTGTTTTTTTGTGGGAATGTGCGGCGCAGACATCCTCCCATTTTTTGCCGTCTCTTTCCAGACAGTTTTTCATTACCGCGAAAAGCATTGCAGCAGAGCCGCTGAAATCTGCTTCCTCGCCTCTTCCGGCAAAGGCGAACAAGGCTCTGAATATGCGTCCCGCTTCCTCGTCCGTGAGCATTTTAAGGTATTCCTCCCACTCTTTATAGACCATAAAGGTTTTGTTGTCGGTGTGATAATTTTTTTGCATTTGAAAGTACCTCCCCAAAAAGTTTTCTAAAAATGTCCTTCTATAGTAAGACCCAAAAACGCAAAAAGTTGCACGCGGATATGCAACTTTAAATGTAAATGTTCTGTTAATTTTTCGTTCCCTACGGATTTTTATGTACTACTGTAAATTTTGTTTTTCGCACTAATGTGATTAACCCGCCAGAGCTTAGCTGGTCAAGCTGAGCACAGCTTGCGGGGGTCAAGGGGGCAGCGCCCCATTGTCGCAACTCCATTATTAGAATGGAGACCCGCAGACGGCGAAATCCCCTTTCGTTCAAGAGCTCTGCAAGGGGGTGAATTGCGGCAGCCGAATTTATTCGGCATAGCCGCAAGAGGGGGACGCTCTGCGATAGAGAGCGTCCCCCTCGTCACGCAGTTAAATAAATCTTGAAAACAATCCAGTGGATTGTTTTCAACGGACAAATTTTGATTGGGTTAAATCAACTTTTGCCGAGGTTTAAACAACTATAGTTTGCTTCGTTAAAAACAGTCCACAGGACTGTTTTTAAGGTATGCACAGCTTAAACCGCAAGAAGGGGGAGCGGTCGTGTTCGCTCCCCCTCGGAATAGCTCTCGCCATTCCTCACCCCCTGCTCCGTTTTTTGAGGATATGCGCCTGCGGGCGCGGGAAAAGAGTTTCGCCGTCTGCGGACGGCGACAAGGGGCTCTGCCCCCTTGACCCCCGCAAGCTGTGCTCAGCTTGACCAGCTGAGCTTTGGCAGGGTAATTATATTAGTGTGGTGTGAAAAACAAAAATTCCCAAACGTCAAACATTCCGCAGGGCATTTTGATAACTTTGTGTAAATAAGATGAAATGTTTTGAGGTTTGCAGTAAAATATGTCGAAATTCCTTGACGAATTGCATTAAATAGTGTATTATAGTAGTGTAGATTTCTATGTCTGCACTGCGGCGGCGTGTGTTTCTGTACCGTTTTTCATATACTGTAAATGATATGCTGTACAGATATTACAAATTGTATAACTTGGGACGAAAAATCTGTCCCTTACAGTACATAAGGACACACGGAAAGATATTACAAGGCGTATATTAACAGGCATAGTCAACAGGAAGGAATCACTATTGCTATGGCACTTTCAGGCGGCGCCAAGAAGGCTTATAAAAAAGCTGTCAAGGCGAAGAAAAAAAAGATACGCGGTCACTGGCTGCTTATCCAAAAGGGAGACGGCGCAAGGGAAGTCGCAAGCAAGCTGTTTACTCAGCTTGCGGTACTTGTTCTCATCGGCTGCATTGCCATTCTCGGAAACGAGCTGCGGCTATCGCTCAGCGCGAAGTTCCTCAACAGCTCCCTTAAAGACCTTTACTACACCTACATCAGCCCCGGCGATAACGGCGGAGAAATACTCGACAGCGCCAAAGAGCTGCTTGCCATTAATCCGGATACCGTTGGCTGGGTGCATATCGACAATACAAATATTTCCATGCCCGTTGTTCACCGCTCGGGCAGCGACGGAAACGAATACTATCTTAAAGTGGCTTTCGACGGAAGCTCCAACAAAGCAGGCACAATTTTTATGGACAGCCGAAACGTCATGGACGCTCATAACCGTTCCGACAACATCGTTCTGTACGGTCACAACCAGCGTGACAAAACCATGTTCGGCGATTTGGGATACTACAAAAAAGACTTGCAGTACTACTCGGAACATCCGGTAATTCAGTTCAGCTCCAACTACAGAACTGACACCTATAAGATATTCGCGTTTTTCGTTACTCCTGTGCTGGAGTCCCAGACAAGCGACGGAGTTATTTTTGATTACCACAATTATCTGGATTTCAAAAGCGAAGCGGACTATAACGCGTTCATGGATAATATAATGCTTAGGACGCAGATAATTACCCCTGTGGACGTGGAATACGGAGACAAGTTCCTTACACTGTCAACCTGTTCAAACGAATTTGAGCCGTCCCGATTCGTAGTGTTCGCAAGACGCGTCCGCGAGGGCGAAGACCCTTCCGTGGACGTTTCACAGGCGTACCTGAACGCGGGTGCAAAAGAACCCGAGTGGAATGTTATTTACGGACGGTAATATTCAATATTTATATCATCATATCATCTGTTTTCTTATTCTGATTTCTGTTTTACTTATTACTATCTTCTAATAGGGGTTGTTGGTCATGGCAGGATACAAAAACAACAAAAAAAGCTTTCTGGACAGCTTTATCCCGCGCAAAGGCGATTCAAGCGCGGATATCACGCGCAAGATCGTTACGGACGTTTCGGTCGCCGTACTTGTCGTTGCACTGGTAATTCTTGCATGGTACTTCGTTCAGCAGGCTAAGATCAAATCCGATATCAAAAAACAGCAGGAAATGCACACGTCCATATCGGTTATAACCCAGTCCACAACGGCCCCTCCCGAAACGGAGGAGACTACTGCCGAGACAGAACCGCCTCCGCTTGTGGTTCTTGACAGCATGACGGAGCTTCTTAACGAAAACCCCGATGTAGCAGGCTGGATAACCGTTGACGATACAAAGATAGACAACGTTGTGCTCCAGACGGACAACAACGAGTACTACCTTGACAAGGATTTTTACGGGAACAGAAATATCGCGGGACAGATATACATAGACTACAGGTGCGTTGCAAACGATTACGACAAGAACCAGAGCGACAATCTCATTATTTACGGTCACAATCAGGCGGATCAGACTATGTTCGGCACCCTGAAAAAATACAAGATAAAAAAGGACAACACAAAGAATTTTGACTTTTATCTTGATCACCCTACGTTTAAATTCAGCAATTTATACGAAGAGTATACATACAAGATCGTCGCAATGTTTGTCGTTGAAGTAGAACCCTACCAGACCAGAGACGGAGTTGTTTTTGACTATCACAACTACGTGAATTTCAACAAAAACAGGACTTTTTCCGATTTTAAGGAAAATATCCTTGCAAGGACTGCTGTAAATACCGGAGTGGATTTTAACGAGGACGACAAGTACGTCACGCTGTCCACCTGTTCAAACGAGTTTGAGCCATCCCGATTTGTGGTTATCGGCAGACGCGTCCGCGACGGCGAAAGCCCTGAGGTGGACGTTTCAATGGCAGCTATCAACGAGGATATGCTCGAGCCCGACTACAGCTACATTTACAGCAGGTAAACCGGAGGTACCGAAACACCGGAACCATATTGAAACTGAGGTTTGCTTTTATGTCTGATACCAATAAAAAAAATTATACGGTGAACGACCTGATGGGAGAATTTTTTCCGTCCGATAAACCGGATAAAACGGACAGTGCCGATATAGAAACGGAGGAAATTTCCGCGTACGGGGAGCTTCCGGACGATGCTGAAATGGAAAACGATACTCTTGAGGATGATCCGTCGGAGGCTTACGGCGCGGATATAACCATTGCGGGCAAGTCCGAATGGGAATCACTTGAAGTTGCGGAAACCGTGTCGGAGATATTTGACAGCAGCTGTATTTCCGAAACCGAAGAAGCAGATTTCCCTGACAGCGGCGCAATTTGCGGGGATTCGGGAAAAACGGATGGAAATGACGGAAATGAAGCGGAAATGCAAAAAGAAACAGAAATTTCCCGAATTTCCGAAGCGGAAGCTGAAGTAAATGCAAATAACGGAAACGATCCGGAAACGGATGGCGTCAACGATATTGATAATGAATTCAGCGAAGGCTTTTTCAAAAGACTTCTCAAAGCGATACTGCCATGGAAAGGCGATTCGGCCGGGGAGGTCGTAAGGAAGATAATTTTCATTGCCGCAGTTTTAGTTTTCATAGGCGCGGGCTGTATGCTCGTCAGCACTTTGGTTCAGTCGAAGCAGGCTGTTGAGGAAAAGGAAAAGGACAAGGAAATAATCGTAACCACAGCTCAGACTATTATTGACAGCGATGGAAACATTGTTGAAGTCGCTCCCACCGAGGAAGAAAAAGCCGAGCACCGCTTCAGCGTTGCGGAGTACTATAAAAATATCAACAAGGACTATGTGGGTTATCTTGAGCTGAGCGGCTGCGATATCGCAGATCCGGTGGTAAAGGGCGAGGACAACGAATATTATCTGACTCACTCCGTCCGCGGCGGCACAAATAAAGCGGGCGCTATCTTCATGGACTACAGATGCACTTTCAGCGACGACTACATTTCCCCGAACATTGTGTTATACGGACACAATCAGGAAGACCTCACAATGTTCGGAAGTCTGAAAAACTACAAACAAAACGTGGAGTTTTACAGTGAAAACCCTCTGGTTCGGTTCAGTACCGAAAGCGCTTCCTATGAATATCTTATTTACGGTTTTTTCGTTACCAACGCTCTCGAAAAACAGGACAGCAACGGCGTGGTTTTCCACTATCAGGACTACATCGAGACAATGGCGGACGAAGCCACTTTTGACTGGTATATGGATATGGTGTATGAAAGAAACCAGATAATCTCCCCCGTGGACGTGGAATACGGCGACAAGCTTTTGTGCCTGTCAACCTGTTCAAACGAGTTTTCCAATTCGAGATTTGTAATATTTGCAAGAATGCTCCGCGAGGGCGAAACTGCTGACGATTACGATTTCTCCGAGACCTGTCTTAATCCCTACGCCAGAGGAGTGGACTGGGAGGCGATAATGTCAGGGGAGACCTCCGCAGCGGAGGATGAATTTCTTGACGAGGACGATGACAGCGGAGAAATAACCGGAAACGGTTTTCTGGAAACCGCCGTTCACAGTACACGCAGACCCGCCGAAACTGCGGAGACTTCCGAACCGGCGGAAACGGAAGTGACAACAGTACCCGGAAATCCCGGAGAAGAAACAGCGGAAAGCACGTCCAAAAAGAAAAAGAAAACCGAAACGGAAACGGAGGAAACAACGCAGAACGGCGATTCCGAAACGTCGGGACTTGAAGCGGTCACACGGAAAAAATCCAAGAACACCGAAACTTCGGTCACTTCCGAAACGGAGGACATTTCCGAAAACGGCGAAACTGTCACGCGGCAGGCAAAACCGAAAAAGAAAAAACATGCCGGTACGGATACGCCGCCTGCCGAAACAGCCCCTCCCACTGAGCCGGAAGACGGTTCCTCCGAAACAGTGACAGCCGGATAAAACTCTTTGGCGGATACATAAATAAATATAAATTATGTGTATGAACTTAAAAACTCAAAACGGAAAGGATGATCCTAAATGGCTATGTCGGACGAGGTCCGCGCAAACCCGAGGTACAAAACTCCGAAGAAAAAAAAGAAAAAGAGTTTTGCAGAAAGCTTTATTCCCATGAGAGGAGACTCGGCGGGCGAAGTGGTCAGCAAGCTTATTGCGCTTGTTTCAATTGCCGCGCTTGCCGTCTGCGCGGTCGTACTGGGACTTTATTTCTATCACATCTTTGAAGCAAAGCAGAATCAGAAAAACCTCAGCGAACGCTACAAGGTCTACAACAACCTGACTCAGGTGGGTTCTTCAAACGCAGACCATGCTCCCGCGGAAACGGACGGAAACGGCGAAATAGTCAGAGATCCGCTGGTAAATCTGCCCTTTGCAGACGAAATGCTTGCCATTAACCGCGATTATGTAGGATACGTTTCCATTCCCGGAGTAGTAAACGAAGCTGTTGTCCAGAGCAAGGACAACGAGCTGTACCTGAAAACCAACATTTACGGTCAGAAACGCCAGTGCGGAACTGTCTTTGCCGACTGCCGCAACGTGGTGAGCGACTACCCCGACCTCCAGTCGGACAACATCATTCTCTACGGTCACAATCAGCGGGACGGAACTATGTTCGGTCAGCTTGACTACTACAAGTGGGACTACAAATACTGGCTCCAGAACCCGTTTATCTATTTCGACAACAAGTATGAGCAGAACGCCTATGTCATCGTTGCATCATTCATAATAAACACCGAGCCTGAGCATGACAACGGATATGTGTTCGACTACCAGAACTACATTAATTTTGATGAAGGTCACTCTTTTGAGTCCTTCAAAAAGGAAATTGACGAAAGAAGCCATTTCCGCACCGGGATCGACGTCAACGAAAACGACAAATTCATTACGCTTTCCACCTGTTCCTACGAGTGGGAGCCTGCCCGTCATGTAATTATAGGCAGGAAGCTCCGCCCGGGAGAAACTACGGAAAATATCGACACCACAAATTTTGCGGTAAATCCAAATCCCAAATGGCCTGCCGTATACTATAAATACAACGGCGGCACATATGTGGAAAACAACGGGTAAAACCGCGCTAAATTGCTAAATCGCTAAGGCGTTAAGGACGTTCAGCCAAAGGAAGGGGATAACATGAAGCTTAAAGGTACTCTGGGAGGGATCGCGGCAATGCTTGCCGTGGGCGTTTTCTATACTTTTGCGCTGTGCATGGTTGAGGACGTGGACGCAAGCTTAATTTCCGCCGAATACTATTATTTGGATTCGGAACCGGCGGAGGCTTCCGAAGAAGGCATATCAGATAATACAAATACCGGCGGCGCTTCCGCAGACAGGGAATATTTCCCGCAAACCCTGAAGCCTGAGACAACAGAGACGGAAAGCACTGACAAAAGAGCCTCCACCGACGTTGCCTCCGCTGACGTTTCGGAAAAAAACTACGCGGGCGGAAACACGGGCGGCAGCTTTAACGGTGAGAAAAGCTCCGAATCCAAAACGGAAGAAGCCGATGTGACATCGGAAGCTTTCCGGCCGGAAACGGAAATTTCCGAAACAGCTCCTGCTGAAAAAGAGGAAAACGCCGTATCCGAGCATGTTTACGGAGACGCTCTGTACGGTGAGCTTCCCGATGAGGACTCGGACGAAATAGAGGATACGGACGATCTTGAGGCGGCAGCCGAAGATACGGAAACGGAATCCGTAACAAAATTGATCACGGAAACGGAATTTAAACCGTTTGCCGATGATGACGAGGATTTCCTTGCGCTTTTAACAAGCACTGCGGAAACGGAAGAAACAATTACGGAAACAGCTGTTTCAGTTGATATTCCCGCAGGACCCGCAGGAGGAGATATTTCCACAAGCGAGACCTTTACCGCAAAATATAACGGCTCTACACACACTGTCAATGCTTACGACCTTATTTGCCAGATCGTCAACAACGAAATGTCTCCCAGTTTTTCCGACGAAGCTATAAAGGCGCAGGCTGTTGCGGCGTACTCATATGTTAAGTACCACAATGTAAACGGTCTTACCCCGTCGGTGCTGGTCAGGAAAAATCCCTCGGACAGGATCAAGGAGCTTGTTTCCGATGTCTGGGGAGTATGCTGCTACTACAACGGAAACGTTGCCCAGACAGTCTATATGGCTTCATCATCCGGCTACACCGCCGATGCGAAAAATGTATGGGGAGGAAGCGTTCCGTATCTGAAAAGCGTGTACTGTCCCTTTGACGTCGGTGAAGACCCTAACTACGGTTCCACGCTGAAAGTAAGCGAAAGCAGTATGAGAAGTATGCTTGAAAACTCGCTGGGGATTTCCCTTTCAAACAATCCCTATAACTGGCTTGCAATTCAGAATTACATAGACGGCAACTACGTACATGAAATTTCCATCGACGGACAGAAAACAATTTCGGGTAAAAAGCTCCGCGAGACCGTTATGGGTCACAAGCTGAAAAGCGCGGCGTTCGACGTCCGGTACAGCGACGGAGAATTTATCTTTACTACATATGGCTACGGTCACGGCGTGGGAATGAGTCAGAACGGTGCAAATATTCTTGCAAAGCAGGGCTGGAGCTACTATGATATACTTACATTTTATTTTACGGGAATTGAAGTAATATGACGCTGTATGAAATAATTACCAAAAAAAAGCATAACGCCGAGCTCAGTACGGAGGAGATAAACCGGGTCGTCGCAGGCTTTAGCCGCGGCGATATCCCCGATTATCAGATGTCCGCGCTGTTAATGGCGATATGCTTTAATTCTTTATCGGACAGGGAAACTGCCGACCTGACCATGGCTATGGCTCATTCGGGAGATATGCTCAGACCCGAAACAGGCGGCTTTAACGCCGACAAGCACAGCACCGGCGGCGTGGGAGACAAAACTACCCTTATTACCGCTCCGATTGCAGCGGCGTGCGGAGTGTTTGTTCCCAAAATGTCAGGACGCGGTCTTGGGCACACAGGCGGCACTATCGACAAGCTTGAAGCTATCCCCGGATTCCGCACCGATCTTCCTTATGAAAAATTTATAGGAACGGTCAAAAAGGCGGGCTTTGCTGTTGCAAGTCAGACCGGTTCTCTTGTCCCTGCGGACAAAAAAATATACGCTTTGAGAAACGCTACCGCAACCGTTGACAGCATTCCCCTGATTTGTTCGTCGATAATGAGCAAAAAGCTTGCCACAGGCGCGGACGGTATCGTTCTGGACGTAAAGGTCGGCGACGGTGCGTTCATGAAAACAGCTGCCGAAGCGGAAAAGCTTGCGGAGGCAATGGTTAGGGTGGGACAGCTTGCAGGACGGAAATGTTCGGCAGTTCTCACCGACATGAGCAAGCCTCTGGGAAAAGCCGTTGGAAATTCCCTTGAGGTAATTGAAGCGATTGAGACATTGAAAGGAAACACGCCAAAGGATTCGCCGCTTCGGGAGATTTCCCTGACCCTTGCGGCGGAAATGCTTGTTACTGCGGGAAAAGGCAGTTCGGAACAATGCCTTGCCCTGGCGGAAAAAGCCTTGGATTCGGGAGCCGCTCTGGAACGGTTAAGACTGATGATAGAGCTTCAGGGCGGAGACCCGCACGTTATTGACGATTACAGTCTGTTCGGAAAAGCTCCCTTCCGCCGCGAGATTTTTGCGGACAGGGACGGCGTCCTGAACGGTATTGCCTGCGAGCAGACAGGTCTTGCGTCACTGCGGCTGGGCGCAGGACGTCTCACAAAGGAATCGGATATTGACTCTTCCGCGGGAATAGTTTTCGACAAGGCTGTCGGAGAACGTGTCTGCAAGGGAGAACGGCTCGCGGCGCTGATGTCTTCAACGAAGGACGGTCTTGACAATATCGCAGAAGAATTTAAAGGAGTTTTCCGAATCGAAGAGGGAAGCGGGGTACAGGAAAATTTTCCGAAAAAAAATATAATAAAAATTATAAAAGGGTATTGACATTTAATATTATATATAGTATAATATTAAATGTCAAGCAAAGCATACGCACACAAACCAACAAATGTACAAATTTTGAACGGAGGTATTTCAAATGAGCGATATTTTAAAGAAGATCGGCGACACCCTTACCGACGCGGGCAAGACCGTGGGCGAAAAGACCAAGCAGGTTGGAAGCGTGGCAAAAATGAATGCCAAGATCATTTCCTGCGAGCATTCGATCAGCGAGAACTATGCTATCCTGGGCAAGTACTATTACGATACTTACAAGGATAACCCGGCCGAGGAGATCGCTGATACAGTTAACGCTGTAACCGCTTCCATCGAGACCATTGCCGAGCTTAAAAGCGAGCTTCTGGCGATCAAGGGTCTGGTAAAGTGCCGGAAGTGCGGCAGCGAGTGTCCTTTTGAGGACACGTTCTGCGGCAAGTGCGGCGCGGAGCTGGAAAAGCCCGAGCCTGCCGAGGAAGAAGAGGTTGAGGAATTTGAGGAGATCGACGAAGCGGCAGAAGAGGAAGTTCCCAACATTGTCGTAGTCGATGGAGATCCTTCCGACGAAAATACCGCAGAGTAATAAATTCTGAGCGGTAAGAAAAAACAGTCCCGGCTGCAAGGAACGTCCTGCAAGCCGGGACTGTTTTATTTTATCTCTGTAACGCTGTACCGGAAATGATAGCCATGTGCGGTCTTTATTTATCCAGCTTTGCAAGACGGTCGTTTATCTCGTCAATTTTGGAGTAACCCAGCGCCTGTGCTTTAGCCAGCGCTTCAGCGGACTTTTCAGGCTCCAGAGCCATTTTGTAGGCTATTGCAAGATAAGCGTAAACGTCTGCGCTTTCGGGGAAAATTTCCTGCGCCGATTCGAGATAATCTATAGCAGACATCGGCTTGCCAAGCTCTATTGAGAGAGACCCCAGACTTATATAGAGAGCGGCGGAATCCGAGTTGTGTGGATCGTACTTCAAAGCAGTCTGGTAGCACTCCATAGCCTTGTCGCGTTCGCCTATTTTTCTGTAGGCTACCCCGAGGCTTACCCAGCCGCTGAAATATTCAGGCTCCGCTTCAACGCATTTGAGCTGGTAATCAACGCATTTTCCGTAGTTTTCAAGGTGATAGAAGCAGTTTCCCATGCAGTAGTAAAGCTCCGCGGCCCTGAAATTTTTTAAGCCCGCTTCCTCGGCTTCGGTAAACTTCTCCAAAGCCTCCGCATAGCTGCCCGCCGTGTAGAGCTTTTTACCCTCGGCGGCTGTTTTGTCCCCCGACATCCCGCAGGACGTAAAGGTCAGCAGGGATAAAACAAGCAGTATCATACCTGCCGCAAAATATAATTTTTTTCCGTTCATACCGACCGTTCCTTTCTTACCGTATAATACTATAGCAAATCATAAAATAACATGTTTTGCAGCTGCGGAACCGGAAAACCGTCATCTGCAAATTTTGCATTGGCATTTTTTGCATGGGAATTTTTATGTACCGCAGATTCCGCCGCAAAATATCAAGATCAAAACAACATCAGATATCCCCGCTGAGACGAACCTGAGAGCGTTCGGTCTCGAAGCCGTCGGGATATCTTTTTTTCAGCTTGTCAATGTTGAGCTGCAATACGTCTTCAAGGGAAACGTCCAGCGCATAGGCTGTCTCCGCAAGATACCACGCTACGTCTCCAAGCTCCTTTATAAGGTGATCCTTGTCAAGCTCGTGGCCTTGGGCAAACCATTTCTTAACGATGTCAATGGCTTCTCCGGATTCGCCGCAGAGTCCCATAACGCCGTTGATAAGAGCGTCCTTTTTGGTGCTTACTGTAGGACTCAGCGTTGTCATTGCAAGCTTCTGGTATTCGTTTATCGTCATTTGGTATTCCTCCGTTTTCAGTTTCTGTAATACTAATTTACGAATAAAAAACGTGCAAAGAATCGAGTAAAAATTTGCATATATGATTTTTACGCGGATTTTTTGCATACTATAATTTCAATTATAAATCATCGCTTCTTTGAATACAATATTCTCCGCAAATAGTTCACCGAAAATTAACAAACTGTGTCCTCAAACGGATTTTGTACCCTGCAAGTAATAAAACTGTAAACGAAATGTAATTGATTTCACAACGGAAAAATGATATAATTACTACAGGAATAAAAAGATAACTGCGGAAATTTATCCCGTTTAAGAGTGCTGATATTGGTCGGAAAGGAGCGTGAGAATATATTGAGATATAAGCTTTGTGCCGCTGTTATGGCTCTTTCGGTGCTGACAGCAGCGGTTTCGCTAAGCTCCTGCGGCGCCGGGACCGACAGTAAGATCAGCGGAATATCCGATGAAACAGCTCCTGCGGAGGCTTCGGAGCTTCTTGTAAGAAACGCCCCCGCCGCTTACTCTGTCGACAACGGCATTGAAGCAGACGACGAACCTTTCACATACTACACATACGATTTTTCGGCATACGGAAACAACTATATGATAACGGCAACTCCCGATGAAAAGGGAACAGGTCTCACGCTTACCGTTGAGGATAATCAGTTCGGATTCACAAAATTCAGCGTTGTCCCCCCCGACAACTATATGGTGAATTTTCCGTACTCACAACAGTATGCAAGCCAGGTCTGCACCGTTATAAAAGGCTCCTCCGAGGAAAGCGGCGGCATACCCGACCTGCTGAAAATAGACTTCTTTCTCATGAATTTTGACGACGAGAACCTTCCGTACAGTGTGAGCAGACTGTACTCCATTCTGAACGGCCGTCTTGCGGAGGTCGAGGTCTATAACACCGAATTTCAGGAGAACGGCGGAGCGGACGCTGCTGACAGCTCCGAGCAGTATGCCGTAGTTGCTGCGGTGAAGAGCGCCGGTGCCCTTGTTTCAAGCGATGATTCCATAATTCTTGACCGTATGAGCTATATTCCCGAAAGCAGCCTGTACCGCACTGAAGACCTCAAATTCATGCCCGAGCCGATTGTTACAGTGAACGAGGACGGAAGCCTTTCTACAGAAATAATAACCTACACCCTGAATCCCAGCGACATGACCATGCGCCGAGCACGCGAAACATGGACGGACGTTTCGGATAATCCTCTTTATTACGGATACGCCGCTCATGCGATAGCGGGGAATGTGTATCAGTACTTTATTTCAACAAGTCTGAATGTAAGCGACTATGAGAATTATGTTGAGGTCGGAGCTGCTGACAACAGCGACAGCAGATATTTCTTTAAGGTTGACGACCCGAGGTTTTCCAATGTTGCTGAGCTGAGGAACTACGTGCTTAAATACTTTGACGAGAAGATAGTCAGCGAGATGTTTTTGAAAGCTCCCCAGCAGTACCGCGATATCGGCGGAGAGCTTTACACCATTCTCGGCGACGGCGGCATTAACGATGAACTGGGCAAACTTACCATAACCGACTGGAAAATAGACGGAAGTACAGTAACATACCACACAAAGCAGGAAAAGTACAACAGCGATTATATTATGGACGGCTATGTTGACGGCGGAGATTTCGTTATTGAAGTAAGCGGCGGGGACAATTTTATTGTAAAGCAGTACCGCTACCCCAACAGTTAAAGAGAGCGGTTTCCCGCATATGTTCGGCGATTCACGTTTTTTCAGCTGCTTCAGTATAAAGTAAAACGGCGTATTCCCATAACGGAATACGCCGCAGTTATTTAAGTATTGATTTAAGCTTAAGCTTCAGCGGCAGGTTTTTTTACAATGCTCAGCACCCGTACAATAACAGTACTGAGACAAAGGTTTATTGCCGTTTCCACAAGGAAATTGATCCCTACAAAGCCGACTATGAGGTAAGCTCCCACATTTGCGAAGCCGGCTCCCGCAGCCCATTCGCTGATAGTATCGTAGAAAAATATCAAACACCCCAGCAGGAACACGCCTGTGTTCACTACAGGACAAACTATCGCCGCCGCAAGTATCGCTAACCAACGGCTTTTGTTCTCCAGCAGCCTGTAAACGACCGCCGCCGCAATTCCCGCCAGAATGCCTTTAAGCAGACAGGTAACGGCTGTTCCCGGCACGCTGACCGCAAGAAACGCCGCTGCGTCGGTCATAAGTACGACTGCTCCGAAAACCAGTCCCAGCCACGCTCCCGCTTTCCAGCCGTAGAGAGCCGCGCCCACAACGATAGGGATAAGCACCAGCGTAATGCTGAACGTTCCGAACCTGATGCCTATTGCCAGAGCCTGAAGCACGATGACCACAGCGGTAAGGACTCCCATTACCGCAAGCATAAGGGTCTTTTCTTTTGTTTTTGACATAAAAATTCCTCCTACTGCTGTTCCCGGTTTTGTGGGATACAGCGTAATTCGGCAATGCAAAATTTTTACGCGTTTTTCTTATACAGTACATACAGACCGTCTATAAGCAGGGTCTCGTCAAGTATGAACTTTTCGCGGCAGAACGGCAGTATGGTTGACGCAAGTCCTCCGGTAGCTATAACGGCGGCGTCCTGACCTATGGCTTCCTTGTAGCGCAAAGCCATACCGTCCATCATGCTCGCAGTACCGATAATGCTTCCGGATTTCATGCAGTCCACGGTGTTGGTACCGATAAGCACGTCGCCCGAAAGCTCGGTGTTGATATCGGGAAGAGCCGCAGCCGTTGACGAAAGGGCCTTAAGGGACACCTTTACCCCGGGGATTATCGAGCCGCCAAGGAAAAACCTGTTTCTGTCGATAGCGGAAATGGTGGTAGCCGTACCAAGATCAAATATGACGCACGGAGGATCGTATTTTTCCATTGCACCTACGGCTCCGCAGACGAGGTCCGCGCCGAGAGCGGCGGGATCGTCGATCTTGATGTTCACACCGGTCTTGATGCCGGGTCCCACAGTAACGATCTTACTGCTTGTAAGACGTTTTACCGCCTGTTTGAAAACCGGCGTAAGAGGGGTAACAACGCTTGAAATAGCCGCGCCGTTTATATCCGCGGCGCAGTAACCGTAAAGCGCAAGTATCTCGCTGAATTTGACAGCATACTCATCCGCCATGAGAGCGGTTTGGGTTGCTATGCGGGAAAGAAACAGCAGCTTGTCGTTCTCGATCCCTCCGAGAACGATATTTGTGTTTCCTGCGTCAACGGTAAGTATCATGCAGAGTCACTCCTTCGGTTCTGTATTGCCGATATTAATTATACACCAATGCTTCGTTTTGTCAATAGCAAAAATATTAACAAACTAAAATATTAAAGGACGGAACTTCCTTTCGGGTATCCCGTCCTCAGCCTGATATTACGTTCCGGGTTCAAACGCCGTGCTTTACCCTGTCGTGCTCTTCTGCGCGCTTTGCGTCGTTCCAGCGGTCGAGAGTGCCTGTCAGATATCCGGTAACGCGGCGTATACGTTCAAAGGGAACGTCCTCAAACTTGTAGTTAAGGTTTACATACTCGCCGTCAAGACCTATTTCCAGGCCGGACAGAGTCTTGCCGGGGAACTTGTCCTCAAGGTATTTGACGTAGTTGTTTTTCTCTTCCTCGGAGATAGTTCCGTTTTTTACGATTATATCCATATCACATCTTCCTTTCATTATGGCAAAGCGAAGTCACGTTCCGCAGGACAGGTTTTACTGTGATTTAATTATACCAATTTAGTATAGTTTTGTCAATAGATATCCGAAAAAAATTTTTTACCGCAAAGATATGCAAAACCTAAATATATAAAACGCTGTGCTATGGTCATAGTATGTCTTAAAATAATTGTATTAAAACTTCATGGCTGAGAATTTTGCGCCGTTCAGTGTGCGCAGTGTGCGCAGTGTGCTCAGCGTCGCGGAGTCCCCGCAGGCTGAGTCACCCCCTCTACGCAGACTTGTTTGAATCTTTACATAGCAATGCCCCCTCAAGGGGGCGGGGAAGATTGTCGGGATTTTAAATTTTTGTTTAGCGTTCATTTCCCTATAGGGATAGTAATAGTTGCACAGCTTGCGCAACTATAAGTTGCACAAAAAATTTTTTATAATGCAACCAAAAATCGCTTGCATTATAATAATATATATGGTATAATATTGCCATAAGATAAACCAAGCCAAAGAAAGGATGATACGTATGAATATTGAGATCGCAAACAGACTTCGCCAGATGAGAAATAAAAACGGTCTTTCGCAGGAAGAGCTTGCCGCAAAAATGGGCGTGTCCCGTCAGGCAGTATCAAAGTGGGAACGGGCGGAGGCTTCACCCGATACGGAAAATCTTATCCTGCTTGCAAAGCTGTACGGGATTTCCATTGACGAACTGCTGAACACAGACAGCTCGGGCAGTTCAGGCAGTTCCCAAACATCAAGCTCCGGTGTATCCCTTAAAAAGGACGATTACGGTTATCAAAGCGAACCCATAAGAGAAGCCGTACCCGAAAACTATACCGATAAAGAAATTTATCCCGGCGCCGCGGCGCAGGAAAGCACTTCTATTCCTCAGGGCTCGCCTTTCGGAGCAGACATAGAGGAGGACGAGCAAAAGGCTTCCGGCGGCTTAGGAGACACCATGGGAAAAGCAGGTATTGCTATAGGGGACATATTAAATTCCGCAGGCAAAAAGATCGAGGACGGTCTGAAAAAGGCAGGCTCTGCAAACGGCAAGGATTGGGAGACCAATGTGGAAAACTTCTGCGAGGGACTTAACAAGGGCATTGATAAAGCGGGACGCGCTATCGAAAAGTCCATTGATAAGCTTGAAAAGAAAATAGACGAAAGTGACAATAAGTACAACTATAATTACAGCTGCAACTATAGCAGTACCGGCAGTCAAAGTGCCGGAAAATCCAAAAAAGCGAAAAAAGCCGCCGGAAACGGCAGACCAATGACTCTGCTTGATAAGACTCTGCCGATATTTGTTACAGGCTTCTTTTTCCTTACGTGCACTATCGGTCTCGCGCACCCGGGCTGGACGGTTTTCCTGCTCATACCCCTTTACTATACGGGCAAGGAGGCTTTGAGGAAACGCAATCCCATGATATTCTGCTATCCCGTTTTATGCGCGTTTGTGTACTTCACCATAGGCGGATTCCTGGATCATCTCTGGAACGGCTTGGCGGAAGCATGGTACTCGCTTATGTGGCTGCTTTTCCTGACTATTCCGCTGTACTACACGATATACCCGGCAATTAAAAAGCGCAATCCGCTTATATTCTGCTACCCCGTTCTTTGCGTTATTGTTTATATCGGCATGGGTATCCTGCTCAGCGGACTCTCATGGTGGATAAGCGAGAGATGGTTTGCGTTCATGTGGGCGCCTATCGGACTTACCATACCTCTCTACTACATTGTGCTGTCCCACTACAGAAATCAGAAAAAAGCTTCGGCAAACAATCAGGGAACTGTAAGAAATTAAATACTAAAAAGCTTTCGGATTTTGCTCCGAAAGCTTTTCTTTTTGTATATTTTATATGTAATGTTACTCTTTGTAATTGATAAGCTCATCAAGCATTTTCGGCAAATCGGTCTCCATGTTTTCGTCGGAGAACTGGCAGGTGCCCACAGCCTTGTGTCCGCCGCCGCCGTACTTGAGCATAAGTCTGCCAACGTTCACGTTTGAGGTGCGGTTAAGTATGGAGTATCCCACAGCTGCGCTGCAGCCCTTGCCTCCCTTGCCGTTTACTATCCATGCGGAAATATTCTGCTCCGGGTACAGACTGTAGATAAGGAAACGGTTTCCCGAATATATGGGGTCTACGCCGCGGAGGTCGCTGATGATAACGTCCTTTTCCACGCGGGTGTGAGCTTTTACCATTTCCTTGAATTTTTCAGCCTGCTCGAAGTAAACGTCGATACGCTCCCTTACGTCGGGCATAGCAAGTATCTCGTCCGTATTCATTGTGCGGCAGCAGTCGATAAGCTTTTCCATGAGCTGATAATTGGAAATAGTAAAGTTCCTCCACCGTCCCAGACCGGTTCTGGGATCCATAAGGAAGCCCACAAGTATCCAGCCCGTAGGATTAAGAATCTCGTCTTTTGTAAGATTTCCGCTGTCCACCTTGTCAACGGCGGTCATCATATCGTCGTAGTGGCCGAAGCGTTCCTCTCCGTCGTAATAATCATAGATAATTCTTGCACAGGAGGGCGCGATACGGCTTTCTCCCTTATACTTTCCCTCAAGCTGATTTCTTTCAAATTCGCTGGAATGGTGATCGAACCAGAGTCCGCAGCCCTCCACAAAGGGAACGTTGGCGAGGCAGTCGTCCTCGGTGATCTCGATAAGACCGTCCTGTAAGTCCTTGGGGTGAGCAAATTTCCAGTGGTCTATGATCCCAACGTCTTTAAGCAGTGCGCCGCAGGCAAGTCCGTCAAAATCCGAACGGGTAACAAGTCTCATTCCAATACAACTCCTAACAATTTTATATAGTATAAAAAATATACGATAATACAAAAACATTATACACTATTTTACTATAGATTTCAAGTGGTTTTGGGAAAATTTTATAACCTGCGCGCCTCAGCGTTTTACAGAATTTTACATCATCAGGGCTGCTGTTTTTACAGTCTGCCGCTGAGAATATTTGTGGCAACTGTAAAATATATCAGCAGCGAGCAGGAGTCTACAACAGTTGTGATAAGCGGATTTGCCATTATGGCAGGGTCGAGCCGCAGAGCCTTTGCGCCCATGGGAAGCATAGCTCCCACAAGCTTGGCGATGACCACTGTTCCTATGAGGGACAGACCTATCACCAGCGCAAGAGCCGGGTCTTTATAGGTAATAAGCACTCGCAGGCTGTTTACCACCGAAAGTACGGCGGCGCATATAAGCGCGATCCTGAACTCCTTGAAAACCACCTTGAAAAAGTCGCGGAGACGTATTTCATCAATAGCCATTCCGCGTATTATCAGCGTGGAGCTTTGGGAGCCGCAGTTACCTCCCGTACCCATCACCATCGGCATAAACGAAACAAGCATGGGTATAACCGCTATCTGCGGCTCGAAGCTTGCGGATATCATACCCGTGAGAGTGGCCGACAGCATAAGTATCAGCAGCCACGGGATACGGCTTTTGGCGTGAGACCATACCGATGTTTTGAAGTAGCTGTCCTCGGCGGGAACTACCGCCGCCATTTTTGCGAAGTCCTCTGTGTTTTCCTCCTGCAGGACGTCCATAGCGTCGTCGAACGTTACTATGCCTACAATGCGGTTTTCGTTGTCCACAACGGGAATTGCCGCAAAGTCGTACTTTGACATTGTCCTTGCAACATATTCACGGTCGTCGTGAGTGTTTACTGAGATAACGTTGGTCTCCATGATGTCCTCAACGGCCGTATCACTGTCTGCGACAAGCATATCCAGAACGGTAACTATTCCCAGAAGCCTGCGGTTTTCAGTAACGTAGCAGGTATAGACCGTTTCCTTTACAAGGCCTATCTTCCGTATCTGCTCAAAGGCTTCGCTGACGGTCAATTCTTTTTTCAAATAAACAAATTCGGTAGTCATGACCGAACCGGCGCTGTCCTTGGGATAGTTGAGAAGCTGGTTTATCTGTTTTCTCGTGTCGCTGTCGGTGTTCCTGAGTATACGGGAAACAACGTTGGCGGGCATTTCTTCGATGATGTCAACGGTATCGTCGATGTAAAGCTCGTCCAAAACGTACCGCAGTTCGCGGTCGGAGAAAGCGTTTATCAGCGTTATCTGGGTGTCGCTGTCCATGTAGGTGAAAGCCTCTGCCGCAAGCTCCTTGGGAAGAATGCGGTACATCAGGATAAGCTCTTTTTCGCCGATCTCGCCGTCGCTGTTAAGTTCCTCCACAAGGAACGCTATATCCGCAGGATTCATTTCCTGAAGCTCGGATTTGAGCTTAACGAATTGCTTGCCGCCTATAAGCTCGATAGCAAGCTCTTTTTCCATAAAAAAACCTCCTAATTCAAAAATGAACAGAAGGCACAAAACTAAAAACTACTCTGCCGAACCCAGCCTGAGGGAACTTCCGTGCGGCTGACGGCAGCAAAGCTATGAAACAAGCGCACCGTATGCGCCGATATCAAAGCAGCAACTTCGCGGTTTTATGCCATTACTGTTACCGGCGTCCATACAGTTCACTCCTTTTATTGCATTAATACATTATTATTATACACAATTTCGGATATGTTGTCAATGAAAACTTTTGCGCTCACGAAAATCAGTCTTATTGTGATAATTATTTATGTTTAGAGCGCTAAACATAAATTTAAAATCCCGACAGTCTTCCCCGCCCCATTGAGGGGGCATTGCTATGTAAAGATTCAAACAAGTCTGCGTAGAGGTGGTGACTCAGTCCGCGGGGGCTCCCCGCCGAAAAACATACATTTATATTAATAAAATATATTGAAAAGCTTCTGCAAATGTGCTATACTTTAAATATTCTAAAAATAAAAATCGGAGAATATTATGACTGTAGAAATTTTTACCGACGGCGCCTGCTCCGGAAACCCCGGACCCGGAGGATACGGCGCGATACTAAGGGCAGGAGGTCACACCAAAGAAATTTCTGGAGGCTCCGCCGGCACCACAAACAACCGAATGGAGCTTATGGGAGTGATATCCGCACTCTCCGCTCTGAAATTTCCCTGCGACGTTGTCCTCACCACAGACAGCAAATATGTGGTTGACAGCGTTACCAAAGGCTGGGCGCGCAGCTGGAAAGCGCGGGGCTGGGTCAAGTCCGACAAAAAACCCGCTCTTAATGCCGACCTGTGGGAAAAGCTTCTTGATCTGCTGGATATCCACAATGTAAAATTCGTCTGGGTAAAGGGACACGCGGGACATCCCGAAAACGAACGCTGCGACGAGCTTGCGGTTATGGAACGGGACAAATACGCAGCTTCAAATACAAAAAAATAGTCTTTTTCGGAGCATTTTAATCTGCACCGAAAAAGACTGTTTTTAACTTTTTATTATAAAGTTTACGGCGTTATAGGCGTTATACAAAATCAATTGTTATTTGATCTGCCGGTCTCGCTTTTTACATTTTCAATTGACTGCATAAAGCTGTCTCCCGCGTATGACGGCTTTTCGGGAGGAACGACGTCCCTGCGCATACGCAGTGCAAAGATAAGCGCGGCCGCTCCGATAGCGGCGGCAATTATTGCTGCTGCTCCTGCGTTGGCGGTAAGCCCTGAGATTCCGAACTGAACGGCAAACAGCGCCAGAGCGGCTCCGATTCCCGCAAAAGCTTTTTTAGCGCATACACCCCGCATAATGATCACTGCCGCGGCAGCCATGAGCAATGCTGCAGCAACCGCAGAGACGACCGAAATCAGTATTCCTCCGGCAGTCTGGCTCACGTATGTTTCTTTCAGCTGATTGACGGTCTCCTTGTCCATAATACCCTGAGACACCATCGGAGCGTACAGCTTGTCAAACGCGCCGCTGTTGATCTGACCGAATACCGAATATGCCGAGAAAAAATTCAGTGCAGTCATGACAAGATAGCTTATGCCGAAGCCCAGTCCGCAGGAAAGCGCGGCGTTGAATGTACGGGTCTTCATGCAGCTGCCTATGCAGATACTCATGGCAAGTGCGAATGCAACTCCAAGGCATACTGAGACAATAACGGTAAATGTACTGTTTTCCTTTGTAAGGCTGCTCATCATGCCTGACATATCGCCGCCTGACGACGACATAACCACTGCCGTGGAAATGATTCCGGTAAGAATACTGTAAACCGCAAAGGCAATCACATACGCCAGCACACCCGCCCAGAAGCTGGACGCTTTTATCTTATGTACCGCGAGCAGAACAAGTCCGCCGATAACAGGGATAAGCCCGGTTACCGCCATGCCTATAAGAGCCGCTGTTATTACATTTTTTGATATCATAAAAATCCCCCTTAACATTGTACTAAGACAATACTACAAGTGTATATTACCATGTTTTTGCTGATTTGTCAATAGGGTAACTCCAAAAATTCCTTATGCTGCGGCAGTATAAAGCGTCTCCCGTACAAAAGACAGGAGACGCTGTATTTTTCGCAAGCTCAGATAGCGGCTTTTCTCACAGCCGCGCCAGGAACGCTTTTCTTGGTAATATCCGCGCCCAGTCCGCGGAGCTTTTCCTCAAAATTCTCATAGCCGCGTTCGATGTGGTAGATATCTTCTATTTCGGTAACGCCTTTAGCCGCAAGTCCAGCAATGACTAAAGCCGCTCCCGCTCTCAGGTCGGGAGCCGTTACAGGCGCGCCCATAAAAGAGCCTACTCCCTCAATGACTGCTACCTTTCCGTCCACGGAAATATCCGCGCCCATTCTGCGAAGCTCGTCAACGTACCTGAACCGGTTATCGAAAATACCCTCCGTAACAATGCTCGTACCCTCCGCAAGACACAGCAGCGTGGATATCTGAGGCTGCATATCCGTGGGGAATCCGGGGTGAGGCATAGTTTTTACGCTTGTCTTTACCAGCGGACCGTCCACGGAAATACGAATGCTTTCGTCAAATTCCTCAACGTTTACGCCGATCTTTTCAAGCTTTGCGGTAATGCTCTCCAAATGCTTGGGAATAACGTTCTTGATGAGTACGTTTCCCCGCGTTGCGGCGGCGGCGACCATAAACGTGCCCGCCTCTATCTGGTCGGGTATTATCGCATATGTCGTACCTTTAAGGCGCTTTACGCCGCGCACCTTGATAACGTCCGTACCCGCGCCCATAATGTCCGCGCCCATGGAGTTGAGAAAGTTCGCCAGATCCACGATATGAGGCTCCTTGGCTGCATTTTCTATAACGGTCATTCCCGTGGCTTTTACAGCCGCAAGCATGGCGTTTATGGTCGCGCCCACAGTTACCATGTCAAAGTATATCTGAGTACCGTACAGCCCTTCGGACTGCACGTCTATCATTCCGTGGTCTATCGAACAGGTGGCTCCCAGAGCGGCAAAGGCTTTAAGGTGCTGGTCTATGGGACGGTCGCCCAAGTAGCAGCCGCCGGGCATTGAAACTCTTGCTCTGCCGAATTTTCCGAGAAGCGTTCCCAGAAAGTAATAGGAAGCGCGCATATGCTTTGCCATTTCGTAAGGTACGATCGGGTCGTCAATACCGGTCGCGTCTATTCTGACTGTAGTTTTATTTAGAAAAACGACTTTTGCGCCCATTTCGTAAAGTATACGCAGACTTATCGAAACGTCGCTGATGTCGGGTATATTTTCAAGCACGCACGGTTCATCGGACAGGATAACGGCGGGGATTATGGCAGCCACGGCATTTTTTGCACCGCTGATCTCAACTTCCCCTTCAAGGCGGCGGCCGCCTTTTATAATAAATTTTTCCAACTAATATTCTCTCCCAAAGCGGTAATCGACCGCGTTAATACAGATATTCGCAAACAATTTGCGCATACCCTGACCGTGATATTGCGCGGAGGTATGCGCTGTACAAAGCAAACCTATTTTTACAGCATTAATATTATACCATAACCGCGGACAAAATAAAAGCTTTTTTAAATGTTTTTTATCACATTTTTTAGGGAAATATTTTACATCTTTAGTGCATTATGCACAATCCGCATGGAAAAATTGGTTTAATTTAACTTGTATCCTTTAAAATTTTAACTGTTTTGTAATACTATTGCTTTTCAACTGGAAAAGGCAGGGACGCGTTTGTCCGGCTTCCGGTCTGTAAACCGTTTTCCGTATATTAACAGTGCTCATACATGAGCAAGCCGCGGTTTACAAACGCTTACATTTAAGCTATAATCAAAGCGGCGGACGTCCCGAAGCATACCCGCAGGTCAGGCTTCTGACCGTGATTTCACATCTGCGCTCGCTTTTGCGGATCAAATATTTTCGGAAGCGTCCGCGTCGGCGCCGTCAGCCGGGCCTGCTCCGTTCTTTTCCTTTAAAAGATCGCGTATCTCCGATAAAAGCAGTTCTTCGGCAGTCGGCACAGGCTCCTGCGGCTCCGGCTCGGGAGCGGGTTCTTCCTTGCGTTTCAGCTTGTTGATGCCCTTGATAAGCATAAACACGCAGAACGCCACTATAATGAAGTTAAGTATTACCTGAATGAAGTTTCCGTAGGCAACAGCGACCTCTGCTATTTCTTCGATCCCTGCGGCTTCGTCGGCAGCTGCTCCCTGCTGGAGTACTATCTTCAGGTCGGAGAAATTCATTTTTCCAACCACAAGGCCTATTCCCGGCATAACTATGTCGTTTACCAGAGAATTGACGATAGGAGTAAACGCTCCGCCCATGATTATGCCGACAGCCATGTCAACAACGTTTCCCCGCGCTATAAATTCCTTAAACTCCGAGATTATTCCCTTTTTCTTTTCGTCCGCCATGATCATCTTCCTTTCATACATTTTTAAGACATTAAAATAGTACCATAACTTTGTTAGCAAAATATTACAGTTATGTTACTTTATGTAAAATCAAATTTTTTTGAAAATCTTCCAACCGTTTTTCTTTACGGAGCACTATATTAGTGAACGTTCAAAAAGGAGGTACCTTAAATGAAAAAGCAGGACGCCGATAATATCATAGGCGAGTATGTCCAAAAGCTGTACGGTTTTGCGCTGAACAAACTCGGAAATCCCGACGAAGCGGAGGAGCTTTCCGCAAGAATTATCGCCGAGGTATACGAGGTGCTTGTAAAGCGTGAAAATATCGTCAACGTAAACGGCTACATTTACAAAATAGCCCACAACGTCTGGACGAGGTACGTCGCCGCCAAGAGCAAGTCCCGCAGCTTTGCGGACTTGAGCGGTACGGAAGGCACAAACGCTTTTGATAATATTCCGGATGAAAGGGACTTTGCGGAGGAATTTCAGCGGTCGGAGCAGTACGGACTGATACGCCGCGAAATAGCCTATCTCTCAAAAACCCAGCGTGAGATCGTCGTCCGCTGTTATTACCGTCAGGAAAAGGTAAAAAACATTGCCGCTGCGATGGGACTGCCGGACGGTACAGTCAAGTGGCATCTGTCATGCACGCGAAAGGAGTTAATGATGAATATGGAAAAAATCAGAACAATAGGCACGCTGGGAGTACAGCCGATACGCTTTTCAAGCATGGGACATAACGGCCACCCGGGCACAAAGGGCGATACGCAGGATTTTCTTGCGAAAGTTATAACGCAGAATATCGCTTACGCTGCTTACCACAAGCCCCGCACCATTAATGAAATCGCCGAGGAGCTTGGCATAAATCCTATTTTTGTTGAGGACGAGGTAACAACCCTTGAGGAGTACGGCTACATGGATAAGCTTGCGGACGGAAAGTACCGCACCAATATCAATATAGATATACCAAGCGATGAAGCGAACGCGATTTACAAGGATATACAAAAAAAGTATACCGAGCTTTTTGCGGAAAAATTTATAATTCCCTATCTTGAAAGTATCAATGAAATACCCGATTTTCTCACCGTTCCCGACAATGATCTTAATCTGCTTAAATGGAGCATGATCCCGCAGCTTACGGACAGGCTTGCCACAGCCGAGATCAGGGACTGGAAATACTCCGTAAAGCGCAAGGACGGCGGCGATTTTGTGGCATATGCCTGTTTGGACGTGCCGGTAAAAAAAGACAAAAGCGCGGAAATTTACTGGGCTTGCGGAAGTATGTGGCGTAATTCGCAGGATTCAGTCAATTCGTTTACATGGGACAAACCATCTTCGTGGAGAAGCTGGCGGCTTGACGTGTACTGGGGCAGCCGCGAGGGCTGGCGTGAAAACCTTACCGAGGACTATGAAAAGCTGTACTACTTTATGAAAGGCGAGCTTGCGGAAAACGAAGCGAACATGTACGCCTACAAGCGTCTGCTTGACCGCGGCTATCTGGTGAAAACCGACAGCGGCTACAAGGTGAATATTATCTCGTCCCAAAGTATGGATAAGTGGTTTGACCTTTTCCCAAAAGCAAGCGACGAGGTGACTGCGCTTTCCAAGGAGTATTCGGAAAAAGCTGCGGAAGCCGATATTCTCAATCAGCCCGAGCATATGCACGAACAGATACGTTACTACGGCCAAAACGCCGCCTGCCTTCTGCATACGCATATTATGGAGTACCTGCTCAACAAGGGCGTTTTGAAACTCCCCACAGAGGAGCAGCGCAAGGGTCTCTGCACGGTAATGTTCCTCGGTCAGTAATTTTTTGATGACCTCCTAAAGGTCACATATTTGCAAAGCAAAACGGATACCGTTTAAGCGTTTAAGCCCGGTATCCGTTTTGCTTTTATTATTTTGCGGCTTTTGCGGCAGTCCTGCTGCGCTTTGCCATAAGCTTCAGGAAAGGCGACGACAGCTTTTTAAGCCGCGGGATAACTGTTTCCAGCAGACCGCAGTATTTGTCCACAAGAACTATCACGAGGGTCTCGCGGTACTTGGGAAGAGCGGTGATATTGAGAGGAAACATATGCTTTTCGATCATGTCGCTTTCCAGATCGGAAACGTAAAAATTCTCCCTTACGTTTTTCAGAGCGGTTTTCGCATGGGTGAAGCCGTGGAGACGTTCCCCCTTGCTTCGTCTGTAAGTATGCCAGTCGTACAGAAACAGGTCGTGGAGCAGTCCCGCTCTTGCGCCCGCCCGCTCGTTAAGAGAGAAAAATCTGCACACCTTATAATTATAGTATGAAACGTTCAGGCAGTGCTGGAAACAGGTGGTGTCTCCGTGGTGAGTGTATTCCCTCATCTGCTGAACAGTCTTGCTTTCAAGCAGGTCTGCCACAAGGTAGTGGTAGTCGGAGGATTCTCCGTCGCTCAGATCCACCTTTGAACCGATAGCGTTAAGCATTTTTTGCCGATCAACTCCTTTTTGTACATTTGGGGACATTCGTTATACTTATTATACAACACCGATTCAGTATTTGCAATAAGCTTATAAAATTCAGCGTACAAATTCCACAAGCTTTTTTGTGCACATTGACGTCTTAAATATACTTAAAGTTTATTATATAAATATATTTTCTTTAGGTAATGTGACTGTGGTCAAATTGCATAAAATCTTACCTGAAATTTCATTGTTAATTTTCGGAACAAATTCTCTCAGTTCTTGCAATTTGGCTGACGTTGGTGTATAATATCATTACAGTGGTGAATAATCACTGGTTTGAGGTGAAAAGTGGTGAATTTTCCACCCGGTTTTCCACACACGGTGGAAAACATCCTCCGAACAGCAGTAAAATTTCCACTTATTTCAGTCTATGACTTACAGTAAAGGGCGGTGATAAAGCATGGCGGGCAATTCCTTGATGGGCACTTACGAGCATACTATGGACGCTAAGGGAAGAATGGCGTTCCCCACAAAGCTCCGCGAGCGCCTCGGCGTCAGCTTTATCGTAACTATCGGTCTGGACGGCTGCCTGTATGTATATTCCGCAGAGGACTGGGATATATTTACAGAGAAGCTCCGCACCCTTACCGGCACTAAAGCAAAAGCCGCCAAAATGATAATCATAAACGCCTGCACCGTGGAACCCGACAAGCAGGGACGTATCCTTATCCCCCAGAATCTCAGGGATTATGCGGGTCTCGACCACGATATAACAGTTCTCGGTGTTATAGACCGCGCTGAAATCTGGGACAGCGCACGCTTCAAGGAGTTCAGCTCTGAGATAACAGGCGAAATGCTTTCGGACGCTTTATCCGACATTTCGTTCTGATAACGATAAAGGATAATTATGAATAGTAATTTTTATCACCTGCCCGTGCTTCTTGAGGAGGTTCTGGCGGGACTTGACATAAAGCCCGCAGGAGTGTACATCGACGGCACCTGCGGCGGAGCGGGTCATTCCCGCGAAATAGCAAAAAAACTGTCGGGAGGAACACTGCTCGGTATCGACAGAGACCCCGACGCGGTTCTCGCCGCTTCGGAAAGACTTGCTCCCTACGGTTTCAGGGCGGCAAGAGGAAACTATTCCGACATAAGGGATATCGCCCGTGAAAACGGCATAGAAGCTGCCGACGGCATACTTCTTGATCTTGGGGTGTCCTCCCACCAGCTCGATACCGAGGAAAGAGGTTTTTCATACCACGGAAACGCTCCGCTGGATATGAGAATGTCAAGGGAGGGACAGACTGCCGCCGATCTGGTGAATACCCTTGCGGAAAGCGAGCTTGCAAGGATACTGTTCGAATACGGCGAAGAAAAGTTCAGCCGCCGAATTGCGGGAGAAATAGTCAGGCGGCGCGCCGAAAAGCTCATCGAGACTACGGGAGAGCTGGCGGAGATCGTTGGGGCTTCGGTACCCGCAAAGTTCAAAAGAGATAAAAATCCCTGCCGAAAGACCTTTCAGGCGCTTAGGATCGCGGTAAACTGCGAATTTGAGCATCTTGACAGAGGTTTGGACGAAGCCTTTGAGCTTCTGAAACCGGGAGGAAGGCTGTGCGTTATAACCTTTCATTCCGTTGAGGACAGGATAGTCAAGCAAAGATTCGCGTCATTCTGCAAGGGCTGCGTATGTCCGCCGGACTTTCCACAGTGCGTTTGCGGAAAAACTCCGAGGGGAAAGCTCGTTAACCGCAAGCCTGCGGAGGCTTCGCCGGAGGAACTGGAAAAAAATCCAAGAAGCAGGAGCGCAAAGCTCAGAGTTATAGAAAAGATATAAATTTACCGAAGCATTTTTCGTATTAAATATAAGAAAAGAAAAAGATGTGTAAGACAAGGACGGACAAAAGAAAGGAATAAAAATGAGTAAAAATAATCTTGCCTACGACCTTACAAAGTATGAGGACGCAGCTCCGGAAAAGGCGCCCAAAATACGCGTCCGCAGGCAGAAAGCGGCGAACGTGGGGTCTGCGCCGAAGATGATCGCCTTTACGGCGGCGGCGGGACTTATCCTCGGCGCGGTCATTTACGGAAAGGTAGAAAACGCCGCTATCCACGCAGAGATAACAACTCAGAACAAGACTGTTGAAATGCTTGCCAGCGAAAATGTCAGAATGCAGTCGGAGATAGAGGAAAAAACCGCGCTGAAATCCGTGGAGAGCTATGTGGAGAATATCCTCGGAATGCAGAAGCTGGACAAGTCTCAGATAGAATACGTGAGCATTTCCAACGGCAGCGTTGCGGATATTCCCGAAGGCGAGGATAATGTTTTCCTGAAAATAAAGAATGCGTTCGGCGATTTTCTGGAATATATCCGCGGCTGACGAAATAGTATATTTTAGGGCGGCACCGTTCTGAAAGCGGCACGCCCTATTTTGAACGTGATAACATCGGATAACGGGGGAAATTTTTTCCGAAAGGAGAGGACGTTTTGTCTTATCAGCCTACAAATAAAATGAGATTCAAGCTTAATCTGGTCGTACTGCCGCTTTTTCTGGCGTTTACGTGCTGGATACTGGTAAGCCTGTTCGAGACCTCCATAACCGATAATCTGAAATATCAGACCCTCGCCAACGACACCCAGTTTAAGAGCAAGACGGTCAAGGCAAACCGTGGAAGCATTTACGATTCCAACGGCAAGATACTTGCCCAGTCGGCTACGGTGTACTCTATCTGCGTTGACCCTATCGTGCTCAGCGATCAGAAGAAAAAGGAAAAAAAGGCGGAGGACAACGGCGACGTACCCGAAAAGCTTGAATCGGAACGCATGATAGACGCGGCGGCGACAATACTCAGCGAGGAGCTGGGCGGCGACGTAACCTACGATTATGTCGTAAAAAAGCTTACGGAAAGAACCGACACCCACTGGTCCCTTATAGCCAAATCCGTGGAAAAACCTGTGCACGACAAGATATTTGCCCGCGCAAGCGAGGAAAAGCTTGGCAACCTTATTTTCCATGAGCTTGACACCAAGCGGTACTACCCTCAGGGAGAGCTTGCCGCGGCGGTAATAGGCTTTACGAACTATGACGGAGACGGCATTTACGGCGTTGAATCCAAATACAACGATTACCTGAAGGGCGTGGACGGAAAGGTTATCTCCGCTGTGGACGCTTTCCAGAACGAAATGCCCTACAAGAACGACAAGATATACGACGCGCAGGACGGCAATTCCCTTTACCTGACTCTGGACATGACCTTGCAGTACTACGCGGAAAAATACCTTGAGCAGCAGGTGGAGGCTCACGACGTTCAGAACCGCGCCTGCGCCATAATCATGGAGGCTAAAACCGGAGCGGTCAAGGCTATGGCGAGTACTCCCGGCTTCGACCTGAACGACAGAAATTCTCTGTATAATCCTGCTGATACCGCAAAGCTTTCGGGCGTTGCCGAAGAGGACGAGTACAACGAGCTTTATGCGACTCTTCGGGAACAGCAGTGGAAAAACAAGGCTATCACCGAGCTGTACTACCCCGGCTCCGTATTCAAGGTAGTAACGGGTTCGGCGGCTCTGGAGGAAAAAGCCATAAGCCTTAACTCCACATTTAACTGCGGACAGGTAATAACCGTTGCGGACACCGATATCCACTGCTGGGCGACCTATTCCCACGGTTCGCAGGACTTCACCACGGCTATGACGAACTCCTGCAACCCTGCATTTATCCAGATAGGACAGCTTCTGGGCAAGGACAAATTTTTCGACTACTTCAAGGCTTACGGCTTCACCGAGCCTACGGGCATAGACCTTCCCGGCGAAGCGAACAGCATTTACGTCAACACAAGCGAGAAAGGCCCTGTTGAGCTTGCGTCCTGTTCTTTCGGACAGACCAACAAGGTGACTCCGCTCCAGATGATAACCGCATACGCCGCGGTCGTTAACGGAGGATATCTCGTTACCCCGTATGTTGTAAGTAAAATAGTCGACCACAACGGAAACGTTATAAAAACTACCGAACCGTCTATCAAGAGACAGGTCATCTCCGAGGAGACATCTGCGGAAATGCGGCAGGTGCTGGAAAGCGTTGTAAACAGAAAGGACGGTTCAAACGCCTACATCAAGGGCTACGCTATCGGAGGAAAATCCGGCACGTCCCAGAAGATCGACAAGAGCCGTGAAACGGGAAACGACGATCTGTACGTTTCCTCATACTGCGCGTTTGCTCCTGCCGACGATCCCGAAATAATCATGCTTGTTATGTTAGACGAGCCTACGGCAAAGGACGCTAACGGTTCGCTTATGTACTACGGAAGCATCGTTGCCGTGCCTGCTGTGGTAAACGTTCTGAAAGAGGCTCTGCCCTATATGGGATACTATCCCGAGTACACCGAGGAGGAGCTTGAAGCTTTGGGCGTTACTCTTCCCGCAGTCGAGGGTCAGGCGGTAAGCATCGCCAAGGAGACTCTTGAAGCTCTCAGCCTGTCGGTAACGGTTGTGGGCAGCGGAGAAACCGTTGTGGCGCAGGTACCCGCGAGGGCAAGCTCCATACCGCGAAACGGCAGGGTGGTGCTCTATACCGAGGAAAACTATGAGACGGAATATACCACAGTCCCCAACATAATCGGCTACGGACTGTCCGACGTAAACTCCATACTTACCAACGCCGATCTTAACTTCAAGGTGGGCGACGGAGCGGCCAACCATTCGGGAGCAATAGCCTACAGCCAGAACTACGCCGAGGGAAACGTCGTTCCCAAGGGTACGATAATAGAAGTTATATTTGTTATCAAGGACGAGGGATAGCGTGCTGTTCCTGTACCGATAAGGATACATACGGAAAGAGGATGATTTGAATGAGACTTGACGAGCTTATTGACGAAGCGAGAAAAGCTATGACTGTGGATATAACCGTTTCAGACAAGCGGGCGGCGGTAGAGGGAATTACCGACAATACCGAAGAGGTCGCCGCCGGATATATTTTCGTATGTATCAGAGGAGCGCGCTTTGACGGTCACGATTTTGCGGAAGAAGCGCTTGAAAAGGGTGCTCTGTGCGTTGTCGCCGAATATGATATGGGACTTGACAATCAGGTAGTGGTCTCTGATACCCGCGAATTTTACGGACATCTCTGCGCGGTATGGTTCAACCACCCCGAGCGCAGAATGAAGCTTATCGGCGTTACGGGCACAAACGGAAAGACCACTCTCGCCACTATGATAAAGGAAGTACTGGCGGCAAAGGGACACCGCGTCGGCTTTATCGGCACTACAGGCTGTCTGATAAACGGAAAGCCTGTTCAGACCGACGGTTCAACCCCCACAACGCCCCGTGTGTTCGAGCTCTATAAGCTTTGGTACGACATGGCGAAAGGCGGCAGCGACTGCGTGGTAATGGAGGTATCCTCCTTTGCCCTTGCCCAGAACAGGATAGGTCCCGCAAAGTTCAGGCTTGCGGTATTCACAAATCTTTCCCGCGATCATCTTGACTATCACGGCGATATGGAAAGCTACTACGAAGCAAAGAAAAAGCTTTTCACCGAGCACTGCGAGACCGCCGTTATCAATATCGACGACCGCTACGGTATGCGGCTCTGGCAGGAGCTTGCGGACAGCGGCGTTGAAAGGATATCCTGCTCGGTAAGCGGTCAGAATGCCGACCTTAAAGGAAATAACGTTAAGTTTGAAAGCGGCGTTACCCGTTTCTGGGTAAGCGCGTCAAATAAAAATTATCCCTTTGCTCTGCCTATGATGGGACTCTATAACGTTCTGAACGCAGTGGAAGCTATAGCTGTCTGCATAAAGCTAAGTCTCCCCATAAACGCCATAGCATCCGCAATGGGCGGTTTTCCGGGAGTAAAGGGCAGATGCGAGTTTATTCCTACCGGCAGGGACTTTATGGTGATCTGCGATTATGCCCATTCCCCCGACGCGCTGGAAAATATGCTCCCCAATATCAAGGAAAACTGTTCGGGACGGCTCATATGCCTGTTCGGCTGCGGCGGGGACAGGGACAAGACAAAGCGTCCGCTTATGGCGCGGGCTGCGGAGAAGTACGCGGATATGCTCATAATCACCTCGGACAATCCGAGAAACGAAGACCCCGAAGCAATTATAGACGATATCGTGGCGGGACTTGAACATACCAAGCCGTACATGAGGATAACCGACCGTAAAGCCGCTATCCGCAGGGCGATAACCATTGCCGAAAAGGACGACATAATAGTCCTCGCGGGCAAGGGTCACGAGGACTATCAGATACTAAAGGACGACGTTCATGTTCGCTTCGACGAGCGGGAGATAGTAAAAGAGATAATGCAGAGCTATGTCCGCAGGAGATACGACCCGGAAATGTACGACATGATAACCATTAACGAGATAATGGACATCACCGGCGGCAAGCCTTTCTCTGTAAGGAATTTCGACAGGCGCGTGCCTATGTGCTGGTTCTTTTCCGATACGCGGGACGTTATTCAGGGCGGCGTTTTCATAGCCCTTAAAGGCGAACGCTTCGACGGTCACGACTTTGCCCGTCAGGCTGTTGACAAGGGCGCGGTGCTGGCTATTACCGAGCGAACTATCGCGAACGTTCCCAGTATCGTGGTAAAAAGCTGCCGCAAGGCTCTGCTGGATCTTGCACGCCACCACAGAATGCGGTTCGACCCCGTTGTTGTGGGCGTTACGGGAAGCGTGGGAAAGACCTCTACAAAAGACATGATAGCCCTTGCTCTGTCCTGCGGGCACAGCGTCTATAAGACAGAGGGAAACCACAACAACGAGATAGGTCTGCCCTTTACAATATTCAAGCTGAACAGAAGCTGTTCGGCGGCAGTTCTGGAAATGGGTATGTCCGACTTCGGAGAAATAGAAAAGCTTTCAAGAGCTTCAAAGCCCAATATCTGCGTGATAACCAATATAGGATATTCCCATATGGAAAATCTCGGCTCGCAGGAGGGTATCCTTGACGCGAAGCTTGAAATACTCAAGGGCGCGGACAGAAAGGCTCCGCTGATAGTAAACGGCGACGACCGCCTGCTTTTCCCTCTTAAAGAGGAATACGACGGATACCGTAAGGTCATCACATACGGAATAGACAACGAAAAGGTCGATTACAGAGCTACGGAGATATGCACATATCCCGACAGAATGTACTTCAACGTCAGACATGACGGAGAGATGATATGCGACGTGGCGCTGTTCTGTCCGGGACGTCACCATATCTACAACGCGCTTGCGGCAATATGTACCGCAATAAACGCAGGCTGCGACCCTGTTGCCGCCGCGGAAATGCTTAGCGGCTTCCAGCCCGATTCCCTGAGACAGCACGTCCAGAAGCGCGGCGAGCAGATGATAATCGCGGACTGCTACAACGCCTCCCCCGATTCGGTAAAGGCGGCGATAGACGTGCTCTGCGAAATGAAGCCCAAGGAGGGCGGCAGACGGGTCGCGGTACTGGGAGATATGCTTGAACTGGGCGAAAGCTCCGAGGAGCTTCACAGACAGGTTGGCGAGTACGTTGTCAGCAAGGGCGTTGACTTAATGGTCTGCTACGGCAAAAACGCCGCCGCCATTGCCGCAAGAGCTGACGAGCTGGGAATGCACGCGGGCAGCTCCGAGGATCCGAAAACGGTGCTGAACTTTATGAAATACAAGCTCAAGCCAAACGATATCGTGCTCTTTAAAGCGAGCCGCGGCATGCATCTGGAGGAGCTTATCGAGGACTTCTATAAGGATTGCTGATTACTTAAAGTATACTATTGGCAAAATATTGCTGACAGAATAAAATTTTGGTTATGGTGGTGCGTTAAATGCCGTTCTGGGTAAACACGGTAGTTGCGCTGATAGCTTTCGGCGTATCGGCGGTAACGGGAATTTTTCTCATTCCGCTGCTTAAAAAGCTGCATTTCGGTCAGACTATATATGAGAAAGGTCCCGCATGGCACAAAAGCAAGCAGGGCACTCCCATGATGGGCGGCTTTATGTTTATTATAGGTACTGTTGCCGCTGCTGCTGCAGGGTATGCAATATTCCGCTTCAGACAAAGCGGCGGAACGGCAGTTCCCGACAATACGGGACTTTACCGTCTGCTTGCAGGACTTGCCTTTGCGCTTCTGAACGGCTGCATAGGCTTTACCGACGACTATATAAAAGCGGTAAAAAAGCAGAATTTAGGTCTTAAAGCAAAGCAGAAAATGGTCATGCAGTTCATTTTAAGCGCGGCGTTCCTGTACGCGCTTTGGCTGCTGGGAGACCGCTCAACCACAATCGCTTTCCCATTTTTCGGCGACGTGGATTTCGGTATCTTTTATTACCCGGTAATGGTGCTGTACCTTATCTTCCTCACCAACGCGGTGAACCTCACCGACGGTGTGGACGGACTCTGCGGCTCGGTTACGGTTATAGCGGGACTTTCTTTTGTAATGCTCTGCGCGGCAATGGGCGAGTGGGAGTATTCCATATTTGCCATGGCTCTTGCGGGAGCCTGCCTTGGCTTTCTCGTCTGGAACCTGCACCCCGCAAAGGTCTTTATGGGGGACACAGGCTCAATGTTCCTTGGGGGAGCGGTCTGCGCAATGGGCTTTGCCATGCACAAGCACCTGCTGCTTGCGCTGATAGCAATAGTGTACGTTCTTGACGCGCTTTCGGTGGTGGTTCAGGTGACCTACTTCAAGCTCACAAAGGGCAAAAGGCTTTTCAAGATGTCCCCGGTACATCATCATTTTGAGCTTTGCGGGTACTCCGAATACAAAATAGTTATCCTGTTTACGACCGCCGCTCTTATCGCGGGTATAGCGGCAAATCTGATCTATAATCTCATATGATCTAAACGCTTACGAAATTATCCCAAAGGAGGCATACCGGTGCAGAATGCGTCAAGCGCCGTTCCGAACGGCAAAAGAAGAAGCGCGCCCAACGGAAACAGCGCGCGGAAAAAAAGAATAACGTCCGGCGGCACCTCTGCGGGGTACCGGGAAAAAATAGCGACCGGACCTATAGACTATCCGTTCCTGCTCATCGTAATGATACTGCTGGTAATGGGCATCATCATGATGTTCTCGGCGGGCTATGCATGGGCGATAAAGGAAGAGGGCGGAGACGGCACCGCATACGTCCGCAGTCAGCTGGGAATGGCGGGAATAGGCCTGGTGGGAATGTTCTTCGCGTCCTTTTTCGATTACCACTGGTTCAGAAAGCCCATAATCGCTTACGGCTTTTACGGAATGTGCGTGATACTTCTATCGCTGTGCAAGATCGGGCCGTTCAAGTTTCCTCAAAATGATTCGTACCGCTGGGTGAAATTTCCGGGACTCCCCGCGTTCCAGCCGTCCGAGCTTATGAAGCTTTCTATAATTATGCTCTTTGCATATCTTATCTCGGTAAACTATTCAAAGATGAAATATTTTAAATACGGAATAGTTCCGTTCCTTGGATTTTTAGGCGTAGTTGTCGCGCTGATGATGATACAGCCTCACTTGTCGGGAACGATCATTATCTGTGCTATCGGCATAATAATGATGTTCGTAGGCGGCTCCCGTGTAAAACATCTGATTGTGCTTGGGCTTTTAGGCGTGGCGGCGCTGGCGGTCGCGTTGTTCATACTGATCGAGGTAAAGGATTTCAGCTACTTTGAAAAGCGTATCCTTTCATGGACGGATCCGTTCGGCGCGGAAGCTTCAAACGCAACATGGCAGACGAAAAACAGTCTTATCGCAATAGGCTCGGGAGGACTTTTCGGTCTGGGACTGGGAAATTCCAGGCAGAAATTCCTATATCTGCCCCAGGCAAAAAACGACTTTGTTTTCGCCGTAGTCTGCGAGGAGCTTGGCTTTGTGGGCGCGCTTATGGTAATAATCCTGTTCCTGCTTTTTATCTGCCGCGGAATGTATATAGCTTCAAAGGCTCCCGACAAATACGGCATGATGCTTGCGGTGGGACTTACGGTGCAGATAGGCTTGCAGGCGCTGCTGAATATTGCCGTTGTAACCAACACCATACCCAACACGGGCGTGTCCCTGCCGTTTTTCAGCTACGGCGGAACGGCTCTTATTATGCAGCTTGTACAAATGGGTATCATACTCAACATTTCGAGACAGTCAATAATAGAAACGTAGAAGATGCCGAAAAGCGGCTCTTATCATGCAGCTTGTACAAATGGGTATTATTCTCAAAATTTCAAGGCAGTCCATAACAGAAACGTAAATGCGGGGACGGGAGAACCGTCCCCTACAGAGTGAGGGCAAAATTATGTTAAAGGTTCTTATGGCAGGAGGCGGCACAGGGGGACATATAAATCCCGCTCTTGCCATTGCTTCGATAATAAAGGAACGCCGTCCCGACGCGGAATTTCTCTTTGCGGGCACTCCCAACGGCATGGAGGCAAATCTGATACCAAAGGCTGGATATGAGTTTGCTCCTATAAAGATCAGCGGCTTTCAGCGCAGGATGACCCCCAAGAACCTTGTGCGGAATGCCCGTGCGGCGGCTTATCTGACCGCTTCGGGACACCGCTCAAAGCAGATAATCGACAGCTTTAAGCCGGATATTGTTATCGGTACCGGAGGATACGTCAGCTATCCCATTCTGGCAAAAGCCGTGCAAATGGGTATACCTGCGGCTATACACGAGCAGAACGCTTTTCCCGGAATAACCAACCGTCTTCTTTCAAAAAAGGTTGACGAGGTAATGCTCACCGTTGAGGAGGCTGCGGCTCACCTTGACGCCTGCGCTCAATATACCGTAACGGGTCTTCCCGTAAGAGCAGGATTTTCCGCAGGAGCGATAAGCCGCGCGGAAGCCAAAAAGGAACTGGGTCTTGACGATAAACTCTGCATTTTCAGCTTCGGAGGAAGCTTGGGCGCGGGGGCAATAAATAACGGCGCGGCGGCTCTCCTGAAGTGGGAAAAGGATGAAAACGTTCCTGTGAACCATATCCACGGCTTCGGTAAAATGGGTCACGAGACTTTTCTGCCAAAGCTAAAGGAGCTTGGCATAGACTATGAAAACGATAAAAGCCTTATAGTAAAGGAATACTTCCATAATATGGACATATGCACCGCCGCCGCCGATCTTATTATCTGCCGCAGCGGAGCGTCCACAATATCGGAGCTCCAGGCAATGGGCAGGGCCTCGGTACTGATACCGTCCCCAAACGTTACCGCCAATCATCAGTACCACAACGCAATGGTTCTCGGACGTGCGGGTGCGGCGGTCGTTATCGAGGAAAAAAACCTCACCGATGAAGTACTTATCGAAAAGGTTCGCGAGCTTATCGAAAATCCCCGGAAGCTTGACGCGCTTGCAAGACGCGCCGCGGAGACCTATGTCAGCAATACTCCCGACAGGATATACGCAGTCGTTGACAGACTGGCGAACAAAAGCTGTTCCGAAAAATAAACAGGAAAAGCAAGGCTTTCGGGGAGCAATGTCCCGAAAACCAATAAAAAAGCGCCGTTAAGGCTTTTCTTTGGCAAAAATATCCCGCACCGCTTCAGGCGGTACCGCATAATATGAAACAAAAAGCGGTAAGGGAGCTGCCGATATGCATTTGCAGAAGCTTGTTATAAACGGAGGTAAAAAGCTGAACGGAGAGATCCGTATCCAGGGAGCAAAAAACGCTGCGCTGCCTATAATGGCGGCTGCTGTACTGTGCGGGAAAAGCGGCGAAAAAATAGTGCTGCGGAACTGTCCGCGGATATCCGACGTTTATTCCGCAATGAGAATACTTACATATCTGGGCTGCAAAGCCGGCTTTGAGGACGGTACTGTCACTATCGTACCGGAAAGCGTTTCCCGCCCCGAAATTTCCGACGAGCTTATGCGGGAAATGCGTTCCTCAATATTTTTTCTCGGAGCCATTCTCGGCAGGACGGGCAGGTGCAGGATAACTCTTCCCGGCGGCTGCGACCTTGGTCCGCGGCCTATTGATATGCATATTTCCGCCCTGAGAAAAATGGGCGTTACAATTAAAGAGGAGTACGGCGCGCTGGACTGCCGCGCGGAAAAAGGCCTTACGGGAGCGAAAATTTCCCTGTCCTTTCCCTCGGTGGGAACTACCGAAAACATCATGATGGCAGCTGCCCTTGCGGAAGGTACTACAGTAATAGGCAACGCCGCCCGTGAGCCTGAAATTGCCGACCTTGCGGAATTTCTCAACCGCTGCGGAGCTAAAATAAGCGGCGCCGGCGGAGGGAAGATAATCATAAACGGCGTTAAGGAGCTTCACGGCTGCGACTACACCGTAATGCCGGACAGGATAGCCTGCGCCACATACCTTGCCTGCACTGCCTCGGCGGGAGGGGAGACCGTTATCACGGGCTGCCGTCCCTGGGACGTTGAAAGTATACTGCCTGTTTTCGAGCAGATGGGCTGCTCGGTCTATACTTTGGACGACAAGATTTATTTCAGCGCGAACCGTCCTCTAAAAGCGGTCAATCCCATACGCACCATGGTGTATCCCGGTTTTCCCACGGACGCGCAGGCTCCTGTTATGGCTTCCCTGTGCAGGGCAAAGGGAACGTCGGTGTTCGTGGAAAACATTTTCGAGAGCCGCTACAAGCACGTGGCGGGACTCACCCGAATGGGCGCGGATATCCTCGTGGAGGGAAAGGTTGCGGTCATTGAGGGTGTGAACAGGCTTTACGGTGTAAAGACCGAAGCCCCGGACCTGAGAGGCGGCGCGGGACTGGTCACTGCCGCCCTTGCAGCGGAGGGTACCAGCGAAATATCAAATATACACTACATCGACAGAGGCTATGAGGACATAGAAAGCGTGCTGTCCTCGCTGGGCGCGGATATAAAAAGAGTTTAGGCGGTTTGCAGCAGACCGTCCGTACCGAAAGGAATGATAAAAATGCAGAACGGAAGAAAGGGACAAAACGGGCAGCAGAAGCGCAAACGCAATATGTCGCTCCATTACAGCGTGATAGTGCTGATAGTCCTGATAATTTTTTCCGTACTTTCGGTAACGGTCTTCTTCAACATTGACACCGCCGTGGTAAGCGGTTCGTCGATCTATACCGCCGACGAGATAATAAGGGTGAGCGGCATACAGGGCGGCGACAACATGATACGCAAAAATCTGGGCAGGGCGGAAAAAGCCATTACCGCGGAGCTTATCTATATCGAGGAAGCGCATATCAGCAGAAAACTGCCGTCGTCGGTGGAAATACTTATAGTGCCGTGCATTGAGACTGCAAGCCTGCAGAACGAGGGCGGCTACATGATAATCAGCGAAACCGGTAAAATACTCAGCCTTTCGGAAGAACCCGCAGAGGACACGCCGGTATTCTACGGCGTAAATCCCGCAGAGGAGCTGAAGCCCGGCGATACTTTCAAGTCGGAGGACGAGACCAAGACCGAAGTGATCTACGAGCTTATAGCTCTTTTGGAAAACAGATTTGTGTCGAAGATAACAAGCTTTGACGTTAACGACCGCCTCAATATAAACTGTCTTTACGATAACAGAATAGACATAGAGCTGGGAGTTATTACCGACGCGGAATACAAATTCAGACTTGCTGATGAAATAATCTCCACAAGGATATCCCCCGGCGCGGAGGGCAGGCTAAAAATGCTTGAAAACGGCGGTCAGTTCCTCAGCAAAGCCGATTTGGAACAGATAGACGAGATATTCCTGCATAATTCCGAGGCCGCCACGGAAACCGTTACAGAGGAAACCTCTTCCGAAACTTCCGCAGGGTCTCAGGAAGCTACAAACACGTCAACAAAACTTAATTTTGAATAATGCGATTTAGTAATTTTTTCTAAATTCAATGTTTTTTTTATAAAACCCTTGAAAAAATTTTTAAAGTATGTTAAAATAAATGTTGTATATCTGGAAAGTGTCCCTTTCGGCAGCCTGACGGTATTTTAGGTACTGCGGAACAAAGGGAGGGCGGCGTTTTACGGTTTGCCGCCGCAGAATACGGCTTTTTATGGAATTTAAATTAGGAGGACATTGTAAATGGGATTTTCTGTCGATAACGAGGAAGTCTTTTCCGATATTAATATAAAAGTCGTTGGCGTCGGCGGAGGCGGCGGAAACGCGCTTAACTGCATGGCTACGGAGGGTATTTTCGACGTTGAGTTCATCGCCGTGAATACCGACGCCGCCGCATTGCGTTCCTCCAAAGCTTCCACAAAGGTGCAGATCGGCGAAAAGCTTACGAGAGGACGCGGCGCAGGAAACAAGCCCGAAATAGGCGAGCGTTCCGCTCAGGAAAACCGGGACGAGATCGCTGCCGCTCTCAAAGGCGCGACTATGGTGTTTATTGCCGCGGGTATGGGCGGAGGTACGGGTACAGGCGCGGCTCCCGTCGTTGCCGAGGTAGCCAAGGAAATGGATATCCTTACCGTTGCCGTTGTAACGAAGCCTTTCAATTTTGAGCAGAAAGCCAAAATGGTGCAGGCGGAGCGCGGCATAGGCGAGCTTATGAAAAACGTGGATTCCCTTGTGGTGATCCCCAATGAGAGACTTATCTCCACCAGCGACAAGCCCCTTACTATGAAGGAAAGCTTCGCTATGGCGGATAATATACTTAAAACGGGCGTTAAGTCCATTGCCGAGCTTATCACAGTAGACGGCTTTATCAATCTTGACTTTGCGGACGTTGAGACCACTATGAAGAACGCGGGCTATGCGCATATGGCTATCGGCCACGGTTCGGGCAAGGACAAGGCTGCCGAGGCTGCAAACGCCGTTATCACAAGTCCTCTGCTTGAGACCTCTATCAGCGGTGCTACAAGGCTTCTGGTAAATATCGTTATGTCCGAGGACGCGCTTTCAACCGATATTGATACGGCTACAAAGCTTATCACCGAGGCTGCCGATCCCGATGTTGAGCTTATCTTCGGCGCAAGCTTTGACGAGAAAATGGAGGACGAGATCAACCTCACCGTTATTGCTTCGGGCTTCAAGGATTTCGGCGCAGGAAACGTCGTAAAAGCGGATTCTCCGGTGGATACGGCTTCCGAAGACGCGGCTCCCGCTCCGTCGTCGGCAATAGACGATTACAGCGCACTGCTTGGTATCTTCAACGACAGAACATAAACTTTAAGACTCGTCCCGGCGCTTTCGGAACGAGTCTTTTTTCATCGGATAATACCGAAAGTCCCCTGTCTCATAAAAGGCAGGGGACTTTCGGTATTATGGGGATCTATATGGATAAACTGCGGGAGGGGGGAATCCCGCAGACTGTCGGTGGGCGCCGCCCGCTTTCTGTCGGAAACCGCGGATTCCACTGCATATACATAAGCGAATGGGATCCGCCCGATGAGACGAGGACGGCAGAAAAACAGTCAAAGTCGGAGCAGCCCGTTATTGTTTCCGAGCGCCTGATAATATGTCCGCTTCCCTGCGCGCATATTTTTATGATCATGAAATTTTGTTTTTGACTATGGCTAAAGTATACACCCGCTTTGTGAAAACTGTATGAAAACCGCGGGGAAAATTTATAAAAAACTGTTCCTGATATTGATAAAAACTCTTGACAAGTTTTAATAGTTGTGCTAAACTGTAAAAAGTTATTATAAAGAAAGGGGTGAACAGCTATGACAACAAGAAATATCTTTGAAAAAATCGGTACGAGCCGTTATGAAGCTGTTCACACTTTATTAAGCCTATCGTAACATTATAGTGCTTTTATAGGAGTATGTGTGCGCTCTATCGGTTTGTCCGAAGGGGCGCTTTTGTTTTATTCTTCAAAAAAATCACCCACAGGTACGCCGAGGATTTTGGAAAGTCCGTAAAGCTCAATGTCGGAGACAGTCCTCGTGCCGTCCTCAATGCGGGAAACAGAACCGCGGCAGATGTACACTGCAATGGTTTCAAGCTTGTCCGAAAGCCGCTGCTGACTCATTTTTCTGGCAATGCGGAACTCCCGCACTCTGTTTCCGACCATGTTTTTTCTTTCACCGTCGATTATTCGCGCCATTTTATACTCTCCTTTGAAGTATTTGTCTTGACATAGGACAATTATTATGATATACTTTTTCGGGAGAAATATTGTCCTGTAACAGGACAACCGAACGGCAAATTAATTAAGGGGGTAATCAAAAAAATCATGCTGAATCGCTTTAAAAAGATTTGGTGCAAACCTTTTGCAGCCACGAACGGCAGGAAAGGGTGATACTCCCTGCCGGGACGGTAACTGCTGTCTCCAGAACAAACCGGACATTAGTATACGAAGAGGAGGCTCAATATGGGCATATTCATCAAATCCAAAAAAGAGGAAAACACCGACGAATTTCACAGGGATTACGGCGTTTTCAGCAATGTGTGGTATATTCTGAAAGCGTTCATGAAGTACAGGAAATCTTTGTTTTTCCTGCTTGTCGCAGGGGGAATAGCAGGAGCGTCCATGTCCTATATATGGAGCTTTATCGGAAAGCTTGTCATCGACATGATCGAACAGCAGGCGGCATCTCCGGACAAGGACGTTAAACCGCTGCTGATGCTTGTGGCTGCCGCAGCAGCAGTAGAGCTGTTTTTCCTGTGCGTGAACAATATTTCCGCGCAGAAGCTGAGCGTCGGCTTTACCTATATCCGCATGATGCTGGTAAAGGAACGCATCGCAAAAACTTTGTCAATGGAGTACGAAACACTCGAAACTCCCGAAATGCTGGACCGTCTGCAAAAGGCAAAGCGAGCCACAAGCGGCGACTGGCAGGGCGTTCAGGGCATGATGAGCTATATGCAGACCATGATGATCTACGTTGTTTCGGTAATTACCGCTACGGTTATTATGACTTCCTTTAACCCGTGGATAATCCTTGTGGTCGGCGTGCTGTCGGTGATCCAGTTCCTGTTTTTCGACTACATACGCAAAAAGGACAAAAAGGAAATGTGGGACGCCATGATGCCCCACTGGCGCAAACTTGAATACATGGAAAATGTTACGACGGATTTTTCCTACGCAAAGGATATCAGGCTTTTCGGAATGAAAAAATTTCTGTCCCTGCGGCAGAAAAAAGTATACGACAAGGAGCTTGAGCATTGGTGGAGATCCCGTCAGTACTGGGTGTGGAACACGCTTTTTTCCCACGGTATAGCGTTTATCCGCAACATTATCGTTGTGGGCTGGCTGATCTGGAGCGTGGTCAAGGGCGGACTTTCCATTGGTAACTTTACGCTGTATTTTGCAGGTTCAATGGCTTTCTCCGAGGCTGTGAACCAGCTTCTGATAGCTATTTCAGGACTTAAGGAGCGTTCCGCCCACACGGACGATTTCCGCAGCTATATGGATATCCCGAGCGGGGACGAAGCAGCGGAGACAGTTCCAATTCCCGAAGCGGAGGACTATGCGTTTACCTTTGAAAACGTTTCTTTCCGCTACAAGGGACAGGAAAAGTACGCTCTGAAAAACATCAACATCACCCTTTCCCCCGGCGAAAAGCTTGCGGTGGTGGGACTCAACGGCGCGGGAAAGACTACCTTTATCAAGCTTCTGCTGAGGCTTTACGACGTTACAGAGGGACGTATCCTGCTGAACGGCACAGATATCCGAAGTTTCGACAGAGCGGAATATTTCAAAATGTTCTCCCCCGCCTTTCAGGACGTTACGGTATTCGCGTTCCCAATGAGCGAAAACGTATCCATGAGCGAGCCGTTCAATACCGATAAGGACAGAGCGGAAAGCGTCCTCCGCAGCGCGGGTCTGGGAGAGAAGATAGACTCTCTGGAAAAGGGCGTTGACACCGAGCTTTTAAAGGTTTTATACGACGACGGAATAGACCTTTCCGGCGGCGAAAAGCAGAAGCTTGCTCTTGCCCGCGCCCTCTATAAGGAGTCGAAGATTATTGTCCTCGACGAGCCAACGGCGGCTCTGGACGCATTGGCGGAGTACCGCCTGTACCAAAGCTTCGACAGCATGATAGGCAAAAAAACGGCGGTCTATATTTCCCACAGGCTGTCCTCCACCCGCTTTTGTGACAGAGTGGCAATGTTCGCCAAGGGAGAAATGGTGGAGACCGGTACCCATGAAGAGCTTATTGCTCTGGGCGGCGAATATGCGGAGATGTTCCGCGTTCAGGCACAGTACTATGTAGAGGACAAGGACGTTATTTTAGCTGAGTACGCAGAGCTTGCGGAGGGAGGCGAGGCAAATGGCTGATAAAAAATCAAACGCAAAAGACGCAAAGGAAAAAAGCAAGGTACTTCCCGTGCTGAAATATTTATTTCCCGACGCGTGGAAAAAATCAAAGACATACTTCATTCTGTCGGTAATAAACGTGCTGCTCACGGTGGCTGCTCCCATGTCGGACATCATCTTCACGCCCCTGCTGGTGGACGCGCTTATAGCTCCGGAAAAGGACATTCCTCTGATATGCCTTTACGGCGGACTTATGGTAACGATCAGTATTATTCTGAACGCCTCATACAGTGCGCTGACAACACATCTTGAAAAATACGCGGACTTTTTCCTTAACGCTACCTCGGTGGATATTTCAAGCAGGTGCATGGAAATAGACTTTGCGCTGACCGAAAACAAGGAGGCTCTCGAACAGATAAGAAAAGCCCGCGACGGAATGGGCTACTCCGGAGGAGTGCACAATATCGCAAAGGCATTTTTCAGTACCATAGCCAACGCGCTGAAAATCTTCGGAGCAGCGGCAATAATGATAGCAAACGCTCCGCTCCTGCTGCTTCCCGTGGGCGTTCTGCTTACAGTAAGCGCGGTGATAAACAAGAAAAAGAACGAGATCGACGTTAAGCAGTTCTCCGAGCTGTCAGGAATAAACCGTATTTTCGGGCACATTCTATGGGAAATGGAGGACTACCGCGGCGGCAAGGACGTACGTCTCTACAGCGCGGGCGGAATGATGACGGAAAAGGCGTCCCAGCAGATAAGCCGCTTGAACGCCTATTGGGAAAAGATATACCGTATGAAGCGTCCCTATATTGTCACCGATTCATTCACCTCGGCTGCAAGGGACTTCGGCACATATCTGTATCTGGGTATTCTGGCAATAATAGGAAAAATAACCATAGGCACGTTTACTCTGCTTGTGAACGCGGCGGGAATGCTCGGCAACGCCCTGCAGGGAGTTATTTTCGGACTTCAGGAGGTGGAAAAGGCAAGCGGCTACGCCTACGAGGTAGTGAAGTTCATGGAGTATCCGCCCTACATGGAAAAAGGTACTAAAAAGGTGGAAGACCTTAACAAAGGTCACACCATTGAATTTAAGAACGTGAGCTTTTCCTACCCTAACACGGGTGTAAAGGTTCTGGACAATGTTTCCATTACCCTGCACAGCGGCGAAAAGCTTTCCGTCGTGGGACTGAACGGCGCGGGAAAGACTACCTTTATCAAGCTTCTGTGCCGTCTTTACGATACCGACAGCGGCGAGATACTTCTTGACGGCGTGAACATCAAAAGCTACGACTACGACGACTACATGAAGCTGTTCGCAGTGGTGTTTCAGGACTTCCGTCTGCTGGCTTTTTCCGTGGACGAAAACGTTCTTCTGGGAAAAGAGGAGCCGCCGGAAGTGGTGGATTCCCTGCTTGAAAAGGTTGGTCTTGACGAAAAAGTCAAAAGCCTGCCCAATGGCCGGGGTACCATGATGTTCAAGATGTTCGACAAGGAGGGCGTGGAGCTTTCTGGAGGCGAACAGCAGAAGCTTGCCATTGCACGCGCTCTCTACAAGGACGCTCCCGTGGTAATTCTTGACGAGCCGACGGCCGCTCTTGATCCCGTTGCGGAGTATGAAATATACAAGCAGTTCGACGAGCTTGTAGGCGGGAAAACGGCGGTCTATATTTCCCACAGGCTTTCAAGCTGCAAGTTCTGCGATCATATCGCGGTTTTCTCCGAGGGTACGATAAAGGAATTTGGCACTCATGACGAACTGCTCCGCAGGCAGGACGGTCTGTATGCCGAGATGTTCAAGGCGCAGGCGCAGTACTATATATAAAGTATAGGGTGTGTAAAAGCGGAATATATCTTTCCCGCTTTTGCCGTTATTTTCGCCGAATTATTCAGCAGTACCGGATATATGCCGTATATAAAAATGTTACGGCAAAATTTGCAGAATACGGGTCTCCAGTTCCGAGGCTTTAAAGCGCGGCATTTATCCTGCGGCGGAGGAACCGCGCCTCCCTGCAAATACAAATGCAAAAAGGCTGTTTTTACGGATCGCCGCAAATCCCCGAAAAATATAACGGGCACAGAACCAAGGCGGCTCTGTGCCCGTTATGATATTTTTAATCTTAAACCAGAAAGGGCAGTACAAAATTCAGGAATGCATACACAAGAAAGACGACCCACCATGCCGCGGCAGTAGCAAAGACAGGCATGGTGCGGGCTTTTCCCGCAGGAGTGGGACGGGTCATATTCCCACCTTTGACAAGAACGACTATCCCCACCACCAGCGCAGCAAGCATGATGGCTATCCTGAAAAGCAGAGTACAAACGAATGCGGCAGAAAAATCCGTCATTGCCATGGTTTCCTCAGCGCCTTCAAGAGCAGCTTGGAAGAAGTCCGGATCGGAATACTGTATCCAGCAATTGAAAAACATTCCGCTGGTGTTAACTACGATATGAGTAAAAATCGCCGGAATTATGGAACCGCTCTTTATCGTGACCACAGCAAGGGGTATGCCTATCAGAAACCCGAGTATGAACTGCTGATAATTCTGGTGCATAAGACCGAATATCGCCGCTGAAAGAAAGACCGCGAATCTTTCGTTGTACTTCCTCATTGACTGCAAGAGAACTCCGCGGTATAGGAGCTCCTCAAGAACAGGCCCCAGCAGGCAGGCATAGAAATACATGAGCAGATTGGCGGGCAGGGACTCGGTCGCTGAAAGATCCACCGGACGGGGTTCAAGACCGAATGCTTTGAGCATTGCTCCGATAAGCGACGCAAGTATTGATGCGGCGGTCTGCAAACCGAGGGCAAGGGTCATCAGCTTGAGCACCGTTCCTCCGTTAAAGCCGTTTCTCGTAATCAGCGGCTTGAAGTCGATACCGATAACTTTTATGCCGACAATTATTGCCGTTATCTCGCTGATTATCGGTACGCAGCAGGAAAACGCGGTGCTGAAGAACTCGCTGTTCCATACGGGAGAATCTTTGAAAAGCGCGCTTCCCACAGCCAGTCCGTTAAAAATGATAATATTGACGAGCAGAACGGCGGCGGCAATATTGTATTTTTTGCGTATCTGCCTGCGTTCTTCCTTGTCGGGCTTTACAGGAACCGATACAGGCTGAGGCGGGACGGACCGGGGAGGCGCGGTGTAAAATTGTTCCATAAATTTAAAATATCCTTTCTCCGAAGGCAAAAATATTTTACACTATTATAATATAAAATTTAACATTTGTCAAGCGGCGCAAAACAAACAAAATAAAATTAAGGTTAAACAGGTTTTGTTTAAAAAATATACATTTTGTATAACCGAGTCGAAATATTAGTAATGTCAAAAAATTTTTATGCCGTTAAAAAATTTTTTTGTGTTTTTGTTAAAGTTTTTTGAGTATCTGCCGATAAGATATATAGAGAGATTTTTGCAGAGTAATTATGCCCGCGCTTAAACGGCGGGTCGGAAAGGACGGGATCGCTTTTATGAAAATCGAAAAATACGGCTCGGTAATGTCCGCTTACTTGAAGAATACCTGTGAGCCTGCGGGTAAAAAACAGCGTGTTTCCGCTGAAAAAAATGTCGATAAAGCCGTGTTTTCTTCCTCTTCGGGAGCGCTCAGCGGTTTGAAGGCTTCGGCGGCAAGATCGGTTGAAAGCTTTGCTTCTCCGGAAAGAATAGCCGCGCTTAAAGCTATGATCTCCGACGGCTCCTATAACATTTCCGCTGAAACTGTGGCTGCCTCAATATTTGAAGGTTGAAGCCCGCGTACGTGATCCGCACATGGTAAAGCGAAACGCAAGCGATTATACAAATGGTAATAATTTTGTATAACTATACGAAAGGAATATATTATGCCCGACTACAAAAAACTGATCGTTTTCTTTGACGAGTATATTGCTCACTACAGAGAATTTCTGAGCTTTGAATATCAAAAAGCTGATATGCTCAATAAAAATCAGATCGAAAAGCTCAGCGATTCGCTTTCGGTAGAGCAGGCTCTGATAATGAAAACCAATTCCCTGGAGGGAAAACGGGAAAGGCTTCTTGCGGATACGGACGGAAAAACCTTTGCGGAGCTTACCGAAAACGCTCCCGAAGAATTCAGGGAAAAGCTTTCCGCTCAGCACGAGGAGCTTTCCGCTTTGATCTTCAAGATTAAAGAAATCAATGACACGGCAAATATCATAGTGTCGGAACGGCTTAAAAAAATTCAGCGCAGGACTGCCGAGCTCGACGTTTATGACGGCAAGGGCGCTGTAAGGCGCGAACACGCTTCAAAGTCCGCGATATCAAAAAATGTCTGATGAAAGGATTGATATAATATGGCATCAAGTTTTATGGGTCTTTATGTTCAGCGGGAGGCTATTCTTCTTGCTCAGAAAGCGCAGGATATTACAGGAAACAATATTTCAAACATTAATACTCCGGGTTATACAAGGCAGAGGCTCGATATATGCTCCGTTGCGAACAAGAAGGGCACTCTGGGCTATAACACGGGAGTTTCCCTTGCCGGACGCGGTTCGGAAGCTATCGGCGTGGCGCAGATACGCGACAGGCTTGTTGACAGGAAGGTCAGAGTATACAGCGGCGATCTCTGCAAAGTCGGCATAAAGCTGGAGACCCTTTCCGATGTGGAGGACGTTTTTGACAGCATTGAGGCCGATGATCTCGGCGCAAGCTTTGCTTCGATAGTAAGCCAGTTCAAGGCGGCTCTCCAAGGCTTCTCGGCAGACAACGCCGACAGGACGGAGCTTGCAAACGTTGCGAAAAATACTGCGGACAGCCTTGTAAAGTGCATCTTAACATATAATTCCAAGCTCAATGACATTTCCGAGCAGACTTTCGGCGACGCTGATAAAACTGTCGACAGGATCAATGAGATCTTCATGGAAATGGGCAACCTTAACAAGCAGATCAAGGAATCCTACATATCCATGGGATACATTACCCCCACAATGACCAACTACGAGGTAATGAGCGACTACGGTCCGCTCGAACTCAAGGACAGCATGAACAGCCTTCTTGACGAGCTTTCCCAGTACGGAAACATCGACGTAAAAGAAGAGCCTGACGGTACGTTCACGGTAAAGTTTGCGGATCAGACTGTGGTCGAGGGCAAGAAATTTGCTCAGATGGCTATTACAAAGGAAAGCCCGATCCCGACCGAGCTTGAATTTGAAATCACGGAAACACTTCTTGACAGCGGCGATTGGTACGACCTGCACATGGAAAATAAGACCGGCGGTTCCGCCGCCCTTCTGATAAGAGGAGGAAATGCGGGCGATACCGTTAATATTACCGGCAAGAAGCCTGACGGTTCATATTACCTTGACAGCGGCTCGCTCAGGGGTTATCTTGACGTTTACAACGGAAGAGGAGCTTTTGCTCACGATGAAGTGCATACGGGCGCAGACGTTGTTCCCGACGCCGATATCAGCAATCAGGAAAAGGGTATCGAATATTACCGCGATATGCTCAATTCTTTCGTTAAAACAGCTACCGAGCAGTTCAACGCTGTTTTCAAGGATTTTGCCGAAAAGGAAGTCGACGCGAACGGCAACGAGATACTTGACGCGGACGGCAATCCGGTATACAAGGATACAATATTTACCTTTAAGAACAAGGACGGCGTTTCCGATTTCAGAACAGCTGCTGAGAACTTCAGAGTTGCGGACACATGGAACGACAATCCCGAGTTCATATCAAATCCTACGGGCGACAACGAGTTTGAAGAGCTGGACAACGTTTATATCAACAAAATGCTCGGTGTGCTTACGGTAGAGCATCAGTACGGCGACGGTGTAATAACAAATCCGTCGAATGAAAAAATTGCTCTTGAAAAGTTTGTTACAGAGATTTGCGACGATTTGGGCGTTAACCTCAGCACCTTGAAGAGTCTTTATAACGCTACCGATATTTCGCTCACAGCTGAAGAGACTGCAAGAAGCGAGATCATGGACGTAAGCATGGACGAAGAGGGCGTCAACATGATGAACTATCAGAAGTGGTACAACGCTATCTCAAGAATGATAACCACCATGGACGAGGCTCTTGAAAAGCTTATCAACGGCACCGGTGTAGTCGGTCTGAGATAATCTTTAAACACGGGAAAGGATGGATTCCAATGAGAGTTACAAACAATATATCCACAAGGCAGTTCCTGTCAAATAACAACCGTCTGCTGACCCGCCGTCTGCAGAGCGAAAACAGGATCGCGACCCAGCGCAGATTCAACCGCGTTTCCGAAGACGTTATCAACGGAAGCAAGGCTATGATAATCCGCCGCCAGCTCCGCGATCTGGATATGTACAACGATAACCTCGGCTCTGCAAAGGCTATATTCAATGCGGCCGAAACTAACCTTACATCTATTGCTCACGATAACTATATTTCTGTTGAGGAACGTCTCGTTGCGTCGTCAAACGGCACATATTCACAGGAAGAGCTTGATATCTTCGCTACAGAGCTTGACGAAATCGCCGACGAAATGGTCAAGACACTTAATGCGGACTTCTCCGAAAGACAGCTTTTCGGCGGCGCAAGCAACCAGAAGGCTCCTTTCCGCATTGAAAGAGTCATGATAAAGGATCAGAACGGTCAGGTGGTTTTCCCTCCCGATTATAACAAGTACTACAATGCGGACGGCTCCATGAAGTCTGACATTTCACTCAGCGATATTCCCCGTACAGTTACATACAACGGCATTCCCCTTGATTTCGATGTTACGAGCGATATGATACTTCCCGACGGAACTGTTACAAGGGCGGCGGGAGAGTATACAGTTACAGTTTTCGATGAGAAAACCAAAAAGTGGCTGGACAATGCCGACGACAACCGTATAATCTCTGCTGAGGACGTTGCAAGAGCTCAGGATGAAAAGGACAATTCGGTTCTTTACCCCGGTTCAAAGCCAATTTATGTAGATATCGGACTGGGAATAAAGTACAATGACGACCTTACGGTTGATCCTCAGACAGCCCTTGACGTTTCTATAAACGGTGCAAAAACCACCGGCAGCGGCATTGATATATCGGGGGTTCCGATTAACGGAACAGCTTCCTGCACGATAGCCGATCCAATGGCGGCTGATCTGTCAGGCGGATATGCGGCCGGCGCAGGAAAAATTCCACTCAGCCTCACGGTAGACGGCACAAAATACGATCTTGAGCTTGATATGGGCGCTGTCCTTCCCGAAAAGACAGACGGCACCACCTATACAGACGATGAAGTGAAATCAGCTCTCAACAACGCTCTTAAAACAGCGTATAAGGCTGCTGCAAAAAAAGGTCTGCCAAAGGGTATCTCTTTGGATTACAGCAATAAAGAGCTTACGCTCAATACCGGTTCTAACCGTGTTGAGGTCGGAGCAAATGACTTCGGGATTGCGGAGGGCGAAATTGCAAGAAAAGCGGAAACACAGTATGCAACTATTTCCGAAAATTACGAGGAAAAATTAGATACCGCACAGTTTGAAAAGGGTCTTGCTGCGGGAGACCTTACCAAAACGCTTACAATAAAGGTGAACGGTACGGACTATACGCTTTCCCTTGACCTTTCAAAGCTTGACAGCTCCAAGCTTACCGGTACAAAGACGTCTTTCACCAAGGACGAGATAGTAAGCGCTGTAAGCGACGCGCTTGACAAAGCAGTAAAGGACGCGAAGCCTTCTTTGCCTGCGGGCGTTTCAATAGGCTGCAGCAGCAAGGGCGCTATCGTTATGAAAGCGGACACAGGAATTACTGCCGAAATATCTGCTCCGAACGACCTGGGACTTCCGGCAGGCTCCGCTTCCACCGAAATAGACACTTCTCAGCCTCAGACTCCGACGCTCAATGAAAGATTCAGCAGGAACCTTATGCAGCTCGTACTCGATGCGTCGTCGGCTCTCAGAAGAGGAGATCAGGATACTGTAAACGCTATCATTGACCGCGCAAACGAGGCTAATAACCACATACTCACCGAAATAACCACCCTTGGAACAAAATCCAACAGCATTGAGTTCTATCAGAATAAAAACAAGGATTACGAATTTAACCTCAAGGAGCGTCAGAACCTTGTCGAGGGTACGGATATGGAAAATGAGATCATTGAATGGGAGGCTGTCAAGGCTGCATACGACGCTACTCTTAAAATGGGTACGCAGATACTCCCTCACAGTATTTTTGATTTTATTTAAGGCGTTCAGGATAAAAGGATATTTTCAGCATGGACGGCCGCTTGGGTCTGCTGTCCGAGAAAGGCGGGTTATTGATATATGGAGCAGCTGCTAAGCATTAAGCATATTCCGATCAAGGTTGAAGTTAACGTTACAAGAGGAGAGTTCAAACGCGTTGAAAACAGCGCTCAGAGCGCTCCCTCGGTAAAGGTCTCGCCTAAAAAGGGCGGCGGACTTCGTCTTCAGGCGGAACCGTACAGAATGGAGATTCCCGAAAGCCGCAATTATGACGCGTATATCCCGTCCGGTAATTACGGCAGAGGCTTTACGCTTACATACGAAGCTGTTGCAAGGCTTGCAGACGGGGGAAATTCTGCGGCCGGCATAAAGCAGTCCGGAGAAATGAGGCAGTTTTCAGCCAAAAGAGCCTCCAGAAGCATCGAAGCGGTTCTTCAGTCTCTTCCCAAAAGCAAGGACAGCGCGGTAAGCTATGCCGACGGCGTGCTGAGCGTGAACTACCGTATGACCGGAGCCGAATCGGTTGCTGAGCTTGCTTCATCGTACCCGGAATTTGAATTTATTCCCGGCAGCATTGAGTTTATAATCAGCCAGATGCCGGAGCTGGACATAGAATATCTCGGAGACCCGATATATTTCCCAAGAAGCGCAGACCCCAACTATGAACCTATTGTGGACGTTCTTGTTTAACGTCCGAGTCTGTGAGGAAGTTTATATATGATAGTTAAAACAAGGGATTTCGGCGAACAGGAAATTTCAGAAGACAAGATCATCAGCTTTCCCAACGGAATATTTGCTTTTGAGGACGAACACCGCTTTATAATGCTTTCCCCTCTCGGAGACGATGTGTATCCCGCATGGCTCCAGAGCGTCGATAACGAAAATCTCTGCTTTATTGTGTTTGACCCGTGCCAAATCGTCTCCGACTATTCGGTAACAGCCGATGAGGAGAGTTTGTCGGCGGCAAGGTTCGGAAATGAGCCTAAGCCCCACTATCTTGCTCTTGCCGTGGTTCCCGAGGACTATAAGGATACCACGGTGAACCTTAAAAGCCCGATACTGGTAAACAGCGAAAAAATGCTGGCTGTGCAGACAATTGCCGCGGAAAATTACCCCATAAAGTTTCCTATCTTTAAAAAGGAGGGAGACTGATGCTTGTTATTACCCGTAAAAACGGCGAAGGACTGCATATAGGAGAGAACGTCCGAGTGACTGTTGTTGAAACTTCCAAGGACAGGGTGAAAATAGGTATAGACGCTCCCTACGACGTGAGGATAATACGCGACGAGCTTTTTGATACCGAAAGATTCAATATTCAGGCTGCCGTGCACAAGCCCGCAGCGGATCTGCTTTCGATGATAAAAAATCAGCAGAATAAATGAACAAAATGATTAATACGAAAGGATGATCGTTATGTCGACAATTTCCAATAACAGAGCTGTGAGCAGCCGCAACAGAATGTCAGGTCTTATGTCCGGTCTGGATACTGAGGAGCTTGTAAAGGCGATGACCGCCAATACCAAAAACAGGATAAATTCCAAGCAGCAGAAGCTTCAGACCTTGCAGTGGAAACAGGACGGATACCGCTCAATTATTTCCAAGATAAACGACTTTAAGAATAAGTATCTTGACTTGACCAGCTCTTCTTCCATAAAGGCTAATGCTATATTGAAAAAATGCCTTGCTACGTCTTCTAACGATAAGATTACCGCAAGCGTTTCGGCAGGCGCGACGCCCGCAAAGTATACTATCCGCGAGGCCGCTTCTGCCAAGACTGCTTCTGTAACTTCCGGCGGCTCGGTTTCCGGCGGAAGCATAAAGCTTGATTTCTCGGACGCCAAGAAAGGCAAGAACTACGAGGTCAAGATCAAGCTGGACGGCGCTGAAAAGACTATCGTTTTCACAGGCGGCAAGGACGCTGCCGAAACACAGCAGAACTTCCTTGACGCGGCTAACAACGCAATAAGCGATATTGTTCACACCGGTCAGAAGTTCGAGATAAACGGCGAGTCCGGATTGGTATTCAACAGCGCGGGCGATAATATCTACCACGTTTTTGAAATAGCTGACAGCGGTGACAATATGGAAGAGGCTCTTGGCATTGACGGCGGCAGAACGAGCCGCATATCCAAGTCCTCAAAGCTTGGCGAGATCGGCTTTAACAATAAGCTTGTCTCCGAGGACGGCAAGTATAACATCAACATTAACGGTGTTTCCTTTGAGTTTACAGAGGATACTACCGTTTCAGAAATGCTGAACAAGATCAACACCTCAAATGCGGGCGTTACAATGACTTTCAGCAATGTGTCGCAGTCCTTTACTCTTGAAACTAAGGATACAGGCGCGGGTCAGGAACTGAACCTGTATCAGACAGGCGGAACGCTTCTCAACTCGCTGTTCAATATCAGCGGCGACAAGCTGGGCGTTTCATCTGCGGATTCCACTAAGATCGAGTATGCAATAAACGGCAGCTATACTCAGAAAATTGACGATTCCAAGCTTAAGAACGGTTTTGACGACGGAGAGAAATTTACTTTTACTCTTAATATCGACGGCAAGGACCGCAAGTTTGAATGGGATCTGAGCAAAGTCCTCAAAAAGAGAGACGACGGCGAGACCTATTCAGCTTCGGAGATAAACGAAGCGCTCCAGAAGCAGCTAAAAACAGAGCTTGAGGCTGACGGCGGGAGCGGAAAAGAAAAGCTCGACCTTGAGATCAAGTATGATTCCAACGGTCTGACCCTTACTTCAAACGACCACAAGTTCACTGTTGTGGACAGCAACTTCGCTCTCGATCCCGGCAAGACAAACGAAAGAATGGTCAACGGCGATGAGATGTACGTTATCGCTCCAGGCGTTAAGAGCATGAAATTCAAGGTCGGCGATGAGGAAATTGAAGTTACTGCAAGCAAAAAAGAAGGCATTTCTATCAAGGACTTGGCTGACAAGGGTCTTTTCAACATCAGGAGCGACGGAACTCTGGTGGCTTCACGCGAAGTAACTGCCGTTGATGACAACGCAAAGGCAATGTTCAAAACATATTTCGGCGGCAAGGAGACTCTTACTCCTGCGGCAGACAATGATGTGTTTACGGCTTACGGTTCCAACAGCACGCTTGAGATAAGCACCGACGGCGAGAATTTTACCAAGTACACAAGCGCTACAAACCTTTTTACTTTCGACGGTACAACTATCAACCTTACCAACATTAAGGAATTTAAGGCGGAGACCGACGAGGATCTTATTACTGTTGAGACCAAAAAGGATACGAGCGGTATCAAGGACGTTATCAAGGGCTTTGTTGACGACTACAACAAGCTTATCGAAGACCTTTACAAAGAGGTAAATACAAAACGTCCTCAGAAAAACAAAGCGTATTTCGACCCGCTGACCGACGAGCAGAAGGACGAAATGGAATCTGACGAGATAGAAAAGTGGGAGGAGCAGGCTAAGCAGGGTCTGCTGTACCGTGACAATAATATCCAGAAGTTTCTTTCCGAGATCAGAGGCGTTATGTCGAGAGGTATCAACGGCTTTACTCTGAAGGACATGGGCGTTCAGCTTACCGAAAACTGGCGCGACAACGGCAAGCTTGAGATCAAGGAAGATAAGCTTGACAGCGCTATCGAAGCTTACGGCGACAAGATCGCGGATTTCTTTACAGGACCCGACGGACTTGCGTCCAGGCTTGAAAGCACTATCGACAAGGCTATTTCCACAAAGACCAAGAAGTACGGCTATCTGACTTCTTTGGCGGGTATGGAAAATACTAAGACCGATACCGACAATCAGATCTATAAGGAAATGCAGTCGGTTCAAAGCATTATCGACAAGCTGAATGAAAAGTACGAAAATGAACAGGACCGCTACTGGAACCAGTTTACAGCTCTGGAAAAATATATGGCTCAGATGCAGCAGCAGGCGTCCTATTTCATGCAGGAATAACCGAAAGATTATAGCAAGAGGCAGGATATTTCCTGCTTCCTGCTTGTGTAAGCTTATACCCGTTTAGGCAGGCGTATGCAATTGAAAGGAATGAAGTCATAATGCAGCAGAATCCGTATCAGAAGTTTATGCAGCAGAGTGTTACGACAATGACGCCCGGACAGTTGGTGGTTGCACTTTATGACAAAGCCATAACAGAGCTTAACAAGGCTGTTTATTATATAGAAGAGGAACCGAGCATTCCCAAAGCGCATAACTCAATAATCCGTGTTCTGGATATTGTGGACACACTTGATTCTCATCTCAAGGAAAAATATGAAATTTCCAAAAGCCTTGCGGCGATGTATCAGTACTTCCGCGAAAGTCTTACAAAGGCAAACGTCAAAAAGGACGCGGGCATACTGAAAGAGCTTATACCGTTTTTTCAGGAGATACGCGATGCTTTTGCTGAGGCTTCAAAAGGCTTTTAACACTTTCGGGGAGGCGCTGTAATGAATAGTAAGCCGCTTTTAAATCTCGTTGACAGAAAGATACATGAAATGGAACGTTACAGCGAAATTACGAATCGTATGCTGTACGAGGATATTGACGGTGTGGGAGAACTTCTTGCTGAGAGACAAAGCATTATTACTGCTATGGACGGCATTTCGCTGGATATCAAGCAGTACATAAGCGAACAGTCCATGGAGCACCAGGATAGGCTGAACAAGCTGATGAAATTTGAGGATATCGGCGTACTTAACGGAGAACTTCTGGAACTTCAGAAGAAAATCGGTCATGTACATGAACTGAGAGAAAAAATACTCAAGGATGACGCGGCTGCTTACGACAGATTTGAGAAAATGCGCGACGAGCTCCGCGAAAAGCTTGAACAGTCCGCAAAGGGTAAACAAGTGATCAACTATTTTTCCGGCACAAATACCAATATAAATAAAGGAAAAAAGTTGAATATTTCAAATTAATATGTTATAATATTACTGTCGGACTGTTCGGACAGTCCGACAGCGATTTGCGTCTGTAGCTCAGTTGGATAGAGCGTCAGACTCCGACTCTGAAGGTCGCAGGTTCGACTCCTGTCAGGCGCACCACGTATTAACGTTCATTTACTAAAGATACTTTCAAATAAACCCGTCCCGAATCCCGAAATAAAAGGCTTCGGGACGGTTTGCTGCATATTGGTGATTTAAGCCGCAAGGCTTGAAGTATCGATCGCGCCGACAAAATTGTAGTAAATATCCACCCTCACCACACGCCGATCGCTTGATTTATCGGGAGCATAAACAAGTATTTTGTCGATAAACTCGTGCAGAATTTCCGTTGTAAGCTCCGTAATTTGGGTGTACCGCTTTACAATATTTAAAAAGCGTTTCCCATTATCGCTTTGCTCCTGCCGTTCGGTCAGTTCGGATGACAATTCAGAAATAGCAAGCTTTAACTTTTCCTGCTCGGCTTCATAATTATCCGCCATTTTTTCAAAGCGTTCGTCGGAAATCTTACCGTTCGCGTTATCTTCGTAAATCTTGTTGAACAGCCTGTCCAACTCATCGTAACGCTTTTTCGCAGACAATAATTCCTTTTTCCGCTTTGTCAAAGCCTTTTGCGATATATCGCTGCAATACTGCATAACTGCCGAGGATAATCCGTTCACATCAATTTCAGCCGCGCTAATAATTTTATTAAGCTCCGCAAGAACAATTTGCTCAATTACCTTTTCGCTGATGTAGTGCGACGAACACTCGCCCTTTGTTGCCGTATAAGCATATGTACCGCATTGAAAATAAGCGTAGTCGGAGTTTGCTTTTGCGTGATTGTAAAGCTTCGCACCGCAGTCGCCGCAGTAAAGCAGTCCGGAAAATTTGCTTACCTTACCCGTCCTGTTTTTCCTTCGCCTGCCCTCGCGGATTTTCTGAACAGCGTCCCAATCCTCCTGCGAAATGATCGCCTCGTGAGTATTGTAGAATATCATGTGTTCTTCTTCGGGACGCTTAACAGCCTTATGGCACTTATAGGACTTCCTTTTGTACTTAAAATTAGTGGTGTGACCGAGATAATCTCTCCGCTCAAGAATTGCCGCAACACCCGTACAGCTCCAGCCGTATGGATTTTTGCCGAGGTCTGTTCTGTGACTCATACCTATATTATTTATATGGTACGAGGGACGCAAAATTTTTTCTTCCGATAACTGCCTCGCGATTTGCGCAGGACCCATTCCAGATAAACACATATTATAAATCCTTTGTACAATGGGCGCTGCTTCCTCGTCGATTATTAAATGCTTTGGATTTTCGGGGTCTTTTTTGTATCCGTAAACAGGTACGGCTGCAATTCTCTCTCCCGCAGAGCCTTTCGCTTTCCAAACCGCGCGTATTTTCTTGCTCGTGTCCTTAGCGTAAAACTCATTAAATAAATTGCGTATGGGAGTAAAATCATTGCTTTCAAGCTCGCTGTCAACACCGTCATTTACCGCGATAAAATGAATGTCGTACTCGGCAAACATAACCTCCGTGTAATACCCGACTTTCAAATAATCACGACCGAAACGGGACATATCCTTAACTATAACGGTACCTATTTTACCTGCTTCAATATCGGAGATCATCTGCTGAAATCCCTCGCGGTCAAAGGTGGTGCCGCTTATTCCGTCATCAACGTAAAACCGAAAATTAGTCCAGCCCCGCTGTACAGCGAACGTTTCGAGAATATTTTTTTGATTAATTATCGAATTACTATCGCCGTTCAATTCGTCGTCATGACTGAGCCTGCAATAAAGAGCCGTAATTTTTTCATTTGTATTTGACTGTCTTTTCATTTTTAACCTGCCTTTCCGACAGTCGGAACGCTGTAATAATTATATCACAAGCGTCCCGACTTGTCTACTGTTTTTATTTATTTTTTAATTAAGCGGCTGAATTTTTTTCGGCTTCTTTTAAAGCAAGACGTTCAATAATTTTATTTATTTCTCTTTTTTTATTGAAAAAGGAATTTACGGCATAAACCGTTTTTCCAAGTATGTAACTTGAAGATGTGCCTTTAACTACGGCGGTATTTGTAAGTACATTTCTAATCATTTATCTCCTATCTGCTGCGTTTTTTTGCAGCGGTCATTGGTTTGTTTTCGTCCTGTTGTTTCTTTTCTTTAATAAGGTTTGAAATATAATCTCCCTCAGAAATTTTTTTGTAATTATCTGCAATGTCGGCGTAAGCGTCATACGTTTGCTTACATTTTTTCATCTGCTCGGACAGCCGTTCAACCTTTTGGAAAGTATCTTTCCGAAGCTTTTCAACCCGCTGTAATTCATCACGGCTATGTATGTTGCACCGTTCCGCAATACTGCCGTACATCTTTAATTGCAGCTTTTCCGTTTCAGATAATTCCGACTTTTCCAACAAGTCAAAATATTTTCCGACTTGTTTTTCAACAGCTTCAAATTGGGATAATTTTTCCGACAGTTTGTTAAATTCTCTACGCGCGTTTTCATATTCAATTTTCAGCTTCTGTATCTTACCGTCCAGTTCGCCGATTGAATGAATATTATCGCGATTAATTATTGCAAGCTGCGCGGATAATTTGTAAACGTCCAAATTATTTTTTATCGCGGAATCGAAACAAGACTGTAATTCGGACTTTGCAGTATTTGCGCCAAAGTCTTTCCAAAGAATTCTTGACGATAAATTTTCTTCCGAGTAATCATCGCCGAGAGTTTTAAGACGTACCGCCCGCTGCTGTTCGGGAGCTTTCACGGAAATATTTTTCCCACGCTTGACCGTATAGCCTTTTGTTTCAAGCGCATTAAGTAAATCCTCAAAACTATTTACCGAATAAATCAGATTGTCAATTTCATTACGGATTTTTTCTTTCCATGACGTACCCCTGCGCTTATTCTCCCATTCATTATACATAACAGTTTTACCTTTGCCTTTTGATTTATCATAGGGCTGAACGCCGAACGCAAGACATACCCTGTCGGAATATTCCTTAATTCTGTCGAGAGTTTTCTTGTTGGCATTGAATTTTTCTCCCGTCAGCGAATAGGTATTTATTATGTAATGATTATGAATATGGGACTTGTCGCAGTGCGTTGCAATTACGATTTGACAATCATCGCCGAAAGTTTTTCGCGCAAAGGCTTTAGCGATCCTGTGGGCAAGTTCGGGGGAAACATTGTCCTGTGGGTCGAAAGACTGAATATAGTGTATCGCTTTCACCCTACCCTTACCCTTTAATGGAATCGGCTCGTTAAATTTATATCCGGAAAAATGTTCGTAAACCGTCCGCATTGCAAGGTACGCGTCCGCCGCATTTGTCAGACAGTTCAGCGAGGTGGCGTACATCAAATCCCCCGTCTTGTCGGGATTTAAAATGTATGCTATGCTGCGGTTGACCGTTTGGTGAATGCTGATCGATTTAATGTACGGCAAATTTTTTCGTACTCCTTTTTAAAATTTTTGTAGTCCTCTGCATAAATCGAATTGATCTCGTTTGCCTTTTTCGCAAGCTGATTGATATTTTTCCCGATGATACGCAGAGCGTTCATCACGGCGGTCACGTCCTTGAAATTGCAGTTTACAATTTGTCCCTTGACGGAAATCTGCCTGATGTACGTTCCTGTTTTCATCGACAAATCTGCGGCTCGGCGTTCGACTTCGTGCCATTCGTCAAGCGGATAAGTAACTTTCTTCTCTTTTACAAGCTTGTATTTTCTCAATAAAAAATTCCTCCGTTTCATATTATGTGGTTTTAGGCTCTGCCTATTTTTTTAGGGGTAAGCATTTCATGCTGCGGGTTCCCTAAAATCATTTCGAGGGGGTATCACCCTGAAATGGAAGAAAGCGGGAAAGTGTGCACCACTTTCTATGGCTTGCTACGCATACCCAAAACAACGGTATACGTATACTCCAAAATATCCCATTTCCATTTTGAACCTTACCCCCTAAACTTTTTTGAATTTTCTCAAATTCAAATCGGTGGGTACAAAACTTTTTACAGTAACTTTTTTATACGCGAAAATCTTCCCTCCTTAAAAATCTGCCGTAACATCTTCCGATATTTTCAACACCTGACAAAACAAAAACAAAGCCGCGAACATTGCCTATTGATTTTGTCTGCATTATTTAAACTTCATTAAGAACATTCATTTGTTTACAATTATGTCATTGATTTCAGAACGTCAATATGGTATACTTATCTCAATGAATAATTTCATCTTACTATTATATATATAATTCATTATAGTGAATAACCTCTTTTTTATTAAAAGAAAAAGCAAAATTCATTACATTGCACAAAAACGAAAGGGAGAATTGTTTATGTTTCACAACAGATTTATGGAGATTTGCCGGGAGTACGGCGAGAAGCCTACTCCCGTACTGAAAAAACTGGACATCAGTCCGGGGAACTTAAAACGCTGGGAGGGCGGCGCGTCCATTACCGCCGAGACGTTGGAGAAGATTTCAAACTACTTCGGCGTGCCTGTGGACTATTTCTTTCTCAAAGACGAGGAAAAGGTGTTTACTGAAGTTCAGCAAAATGAAATGGCAATCAAGGACGACAAAAACAGTATTCGGCAGATTTACAACATCGCGCGTATCCACCCCGACTATATTGCAAGCGTTCTAAGCGGTCGGGAGCTTACCGAGAGTGAGTTGGATAGAGTTGCAAGCTATCTGCGCTGCAAAAAGGTGTACTTGCTTAATCGGAATATTGCCGAGGAGGTCAACAATATCTGCAAAAAATCCGAGACGGATTCCTCTGCTTGCCTTTCGGACAAAGAGTTGGTTATTGATATTCTTTCGAGGATACCTGCTAACGAAGATTACAAATACTTGCAGGTTATGATTTCTCGTATCATAGCTGAAAATCTCAAACGCAACGGTATTTATCAAGAGGATTTGATTGCCTGCGGTATGGCGCAGAAAAAAGTCGCCGACCTGTTTGACAGTTCGACGAGCAATGAGAAAATTTTGGCTTTCAACAATTCCGATCTTATGCGTATTGTTCACAATTTCATGGTTGGATATGATTTGATTTTTACGGGGGTATAAATAAAAAATATCCGCCGCACCAAAAATGCAGCGGATATTTTTTATTTAATCTTCGTTTACCAAGCCAAGTTTCAATATAATCGGCAATTTCTTTGTTATTAATTTCCGAAAACATAAAATGACTGTTTAAATTTATTTTTTAATAATAAGCTTTAAAATTTCCTCATTGTCAAATACAATGTTTCCGCCGCCGTGATAATTGTAAATACCGCGGCTGTTGAAGTATTCGTTGTCGGGAATATCAAGCCGTATAAAATCGTCCATATTATCCTCGGATATACCCGCTTTCAGATATGCGTCATGCAGACCGTCATAAGCGTCCCGCGCCTTTTGCGAGCCGTAATATTCGTCATTTTCCGCCATAAAAATATAGATGAAAACACCGTTTTCCGCAATGGGGTCGAAAGTTCCGTCCCATTGTGCAGCGCCGTGCAGATACGCCGCATACAGATCGGGACGCATTGAAACAGCACGAGACATTGTTTCACCGCCTGCTGAATATCCCGCCGCATAAATTCTGTTTGTATCAACGGAAAAGTTTTCGATAAAATATTCGGCAAGTTCATTTGCCTGACGTGCGGATTTTTCTCCCCAATCTGTAAGCTGTGCGGACACGACTATCATATCCTCGTCAAGCTCTGTCCACGCAAGAAAACCGTTCCAGCTCAAATTTGAACCGGAGGATTCCTCGCCGAACCACATTCTGTCGTAACCCGGCATTGTCATCATCAGCGGATACTTTTTTTCTCCGTCATAATTTTCGGGCAAAAAATAGCTGTAATGAATTTCACCGTCCTCGCCGTTCAGAATTTGCTCGGCGATAATTCCAGTTTGTTCGGCGACATTGTCCGTATTTTTTGAAGCAGTTACATTTTCAACAGCAGAGGTGCTTGTTGTTTCAATTTCGTTTTCGGCAGGCGGAATATTTTCACACCCGCCGAAAAATAAAATTGTTCCAAAAATAAAAGCGATAATTTTCTTCATCAGTAACCAAGTTCCTTAAGCCAATTTTGTACAGTCTCGCTCTGATCCTTCTGCATATCGCCGCCTCTTATGGGCAAGCCCTCAAGAACCTCCGCGTCGGGTTCCTGTTCGGCAATATAATCATAAGTACCGCCGTCCCTGCTGCCCTCATGGGTGTTGAACGGAATGACTTTCTTTCCTGAAAGGTCATAATCGTCCAAAAAAGTTTTTATTATCTGCGGCACTTCATACCACCAAATCGGATAACCGATAAAAACCGTGTCATACTGTTCCATGTTCTCAACGCTGCCCGATATTTCGGGACGTTCGTCATTATCCTGCTCGGCTTTTGTGTAATCGAAAAGCTCCTCTCCCTGCGGATACGGCGTAACAGGCTCAATGCGGAACATATCGCCGCCTACCTGTTCGTGTATCAGTTCCGCAAGTATTTCCGTGTTGCCCGTTTCGGAAAAATACACAATTAAAATATCGCTGCTTTCGCCGTTGTCGGGCTGATCTTTTTGAGTTTCCGTATCACTTTTGGTATCGGTAATTTTAGCAGCACTTGTATCCGAAACAGTATTGCTTGCAGCGGAAGCCGTGTCCGAATTATTTCCGCAGGCTGACAACGAAAACGCCATAAATACAGCTGTAAAAATTGAAATAACTTTTTTCATTTTGTACACCTCATGTTTTTAATTATGCAGACCCGTCAGCATTTCAACAATTGCAGGATCGTAGTGGGAGAAAAATAAGCTCTCGCCCTCGTCAAGCGCAGAAATTGCCGTCATATCGCCGCTGTCGAGAGTAAAATCGAACACATCAAAATTTTGCTCCATTCGCTCTCTGCGGACTGATTTGGGAATTACCACAACATCGCTTTGGATAAGAAAACGCAGCGCGGTCTGTGCGGCGGTCTTACCGTATTTTTCGCCTATTTCGGTCAATGTCTGGTTAGTAAAAAAGTCCTTTCTGCCCTCCGCAAAGGGACCCCACGACTGGTGCTGCACGCCGTACTTTTCCATATAATCGTGAGCCTTTTTCTGCTGTTGGAAAACGTGAGTTTCCACCTGATTAATCGCAGGCTTCACTTCAACAAAGCTGCACAGGTCAACAAGTCTGTCGGGGTAGAAATTTGACACGCCTATCGCCCGTATCCACCCCTCCTTGTAGGCTTCCTCCATAGCGCGGTATGTGCCGTAATAATCGTTAAACGGCTGATGAATAAGCACAAGGTCGATATATTCCGACTGCAATTTTTTCAGCGACTCTTTGAGAGAAGCCTTTGCTTTTTCATAACCGCCGTTCGTTATCCAGACCTTAGTTGTAATAAAAAGCTCGTCACGGGGTACGCCGCATTTTTTTACCGCGTTTCCCACAGCCTCCTCATTGCCGTAAGCCTGCGCGGTATCTATTGAGCGATAACCCACGGAAATTGCGTCTAACACGCATTTTTCGCACTCATCGTTGGGCACCTGATAAACGCCGTAGCCAAGTATCGGCATTTTGATTCCGTTGTTTAAAGTTACATATTCCATAAGTAATTCCTCCTGCATTCTTTATTTTATATTTTCATAATTTTCATCGCTGACCGGTTCGCACCACTCAGTATGTATATTTTCTCCGGGTACTTCTACTGCCAAATGAGAGAACCAGCTGTCCGATGCCGCACCATGCCAATGCTTTACACCCGCAGGTATGTTAATCACGTCGCCTGTTGTCATACAAACAGGATTTTTTTCCCATTCCTGATAAAAGCCTCTGCCGCTAACGCAAATTAAAATCTGACCGCCTCCATTATCGGCATGATGAATGTGCCAATTATTACGGCATCCGGGTTCAAAGGTAACATTAAAAATACCAATTTGTTCTTTTGAAATCGGAGCCAGATAACTTTGTCCTATAAAATACTGTGCAAAAGCATCGTTTGGCTGACCGATTGGAAATAACATAGATTTCTCATATGCTGCCTTTTCATTGGATTCAGTTATTTCATCATTCCAGATTTCCATTGCCACACGAAATGCCGCCCATGCTTTCGGCCATCCTGAATAAAATGCGGCGTGTGTGATAATTTCAGCAATCTCACATTTTGTGATGCCGTTTGCTTTTGCCGCTTTGAGATGATTTGCAAAAGAAGAATCGGTAAGTCCTTGCGCAAGAAGCGCTGTAACCGTAATCATAGAACGGTCACGGAGGGACATTTTATCTTCTCTGCTCCATACCTGACCAAAAAGCACATCATCATTCAATTCAGCAAATTTAGGTGCAAATTCTCCAAGAACAGTTCTTCCCGCCGTTTGTTTTACTGACATATTGCTTTCCTCCAAAAAATTATAAATTTAAGTGTTTTTATGATTTTACGAATAATTTTATTTTGTACTTATATTTTAACAGATATTCCGCCGTTTGAGAAGTTCCTTTTGGTTCATCAGTTTATACTTTAGGGTATAAAGAAAACCGTTCGAGAAATGCTCTCAAACGGTTTTGATTTGTAATTTTATTTGTAATTTACTTCAGTGAATTACCATCGGAAAAAGCGTTTCCAACCTTTTCACCGAGGACATAATATCCGTTGCGGACAGGTTCAAAGGCAATAGGACGAAGCTTTGAAACGTCTATCATTCCCTCTCCGTCAAGAATACTTTCGTCCGCGCTTATGTTGACTATTTCTCCTATAATGTTGCCCTCCTCGGTAGTTTTAGAGCCTGTTTAGTATCTTTACATTATCAATAAAAAGGAGTATAATATAAAGAAAACAGGCGGTGAAAAAAATGAGGAAAGCATATCCAAGTGATATAACGAGAGAGCAATTTGAAATAATCAGAGAAGAACTTGAGGAAGCGAAAAAGAAAACACATCCGAGGAGGT